>Ga0082212_10006619_pt1 | contig 15518 bp, 20 predicted proteins | sample TergutNt197P3_FD_71548 | JGI IMG/M metagenome (GOLD analysis project Ga0082212, IMG submission 71548) | Neocapritermes taracua P3 segment gut microbial communities from Petit-Saut dam, French Guiana - Nt197 P3 | ecosystem: Host-associated > Arthropoda: Insects > Digestive system > Gut ...
GTTAGCATCATTGCCAATAATGAAAAAATTACCTCTATTTCAGCTTGACACGCAAAATTGCGTAAATTACAGGGCGGCTGTATTTTTTTATTCCAGTACCCAGGGCGACGGCGCAAGCGCCTTTGCCCTGGGCTGATATGCTACGGCCTTTCAGGCCGTCTAAAATGTACAAACTCCAGGGGCGCGATTTATCGCGCCCTTTATTCTTTTTAATTAATTCCTCCGCCTGTAACTTGAATATGAAGTGGGCAGTCCTGGGAGCGCGGGCGTCCCCGCCGGCGTACAATTAACGATGCGGGCAAAGCCCGCTTCCATCAAAAATGCCCACTTCATATTCAAGTTACATCAACGATGGTTCACGGCAAGCCGCCGTGAGGCGGCTACGGTTTGTTATTTTAATTTTTTTGCAAAAATATCCGATAAATATTCATTAAATTCATTTTGCAGCAGGGAAAACCATGAATCCGTCCGGAAATACCGGAAATAGAGAAAGTAACGAAACTATCCGGCAAAAATCTAATTTGTCCGGCGAAGGGCGCGAATCGGCACGGCCGCTTATAATACGTCTTTGCCGTCAGTATGTATTGGCAATCAGCACTGCGATTGTTCTTTTATTTTACGTCGCGCTGAGCCGCATATGGCTTATCGACCATCCTGAAGCGGCAGGAAAAGGGATTCTGGGTTTTCCACTGCTTATTCATTTCAGCTCCGTAATGTGTCTGTTGGCGCTGGCGGGAGCGGTTTACTACGGAATACGAATCGCCCGGCAGTCGCGCGATGATGCGCGGCGCAACGAAAAAGCTCTCGAAGACGCAAGGCGGAGAACTCTGGAAATAGCCGCCCTTTACGATACGACGCAGGATATATCGGAAAGCCATGAACTGACGCCGCTTCTTGAGACTATCCTGGAACGGGCGACAAGCCTGCTTGCAGCCGCGGGCGGCGCCATATTTCTTTATGACGCCGAGCACAACGATTTTCAGATTGCCGCTGAATCAGGCGTTGGAATGCCTGTCGGCACGCACCTGCCATTAAACGAAGGTCTGGGCGGTCAGGTCGTAAAAACACGCGCGCCTGTAATTGTCAACGACTATAAAAACTGGGAAAACCGCTCCGACAGCCTGCGGGAACTGCCCATCCGCGCAACCGTCTGCGTGCCGATGATTCGAGGCGGCGAATTGATAGGCGTACTTGGCGCGCATGAAATAACCGGCACGTTGAGAATGTTCACGGATGCCGACGCCCGCCTCCTGTCGCTGTTTGCGGACAACGCAGCCGGCGCCGTCCATAACGCCCGGCTCATGGAGGATCTGCAAAGATCGGAAGAGCGTTTCAGGATTGCGTCTGAATGCGCGAGCGACCTTGTTTACGAACGTGATCTCACAGCGAACACGGCCCGTTTTTTTGGCCCAAAGGCAAGCAGTTCGCACGTGTCATACACAATGGAGGAATTCCGGGATTCAATTCATCCGGATGACAGGGAATATATCTGGGCGTCTCTTGAAAACCACCTGAAAACCGGCGCGCCATTTTCAGAGGAATATCGTATTTCGGACAGCAAGGGCGGATATATTGCTATCTCCGACAAGGCTGTCGCCATACATAATAAGAACGGGAAGCCGATACGCCTGGTCGGATCCGCGAACGACATAACGGAGCGCAAACGCGCCGAACAACTGAAGTCGGATTTTATTTCATTTGTGACGCATCAGTTGCGGACTCCGCTTTCCGGCATTAAGTGGATGCTGGAACTGGCAATGGACGCAAAGGACAACCCGGAGGAAATGCAGTCTTTTATCGCAGACGCCCGATTGTCCGCGGAAAGGCTTATCCGTCTTGTCAATGATTTGCTGGATGTTTCACGGCTCGAAAGAGGAAAACATAAAGTCGCGCCGCAGCCGGTCGATCTCGAAAAACTGACGCAGGACGCCGCCGATGAAATCAAACCGTCGCTGATTGAAATGAAACAGACGCTTACTATTGAAACGGCGGACAACCTGCCGCATCCTGTGGCTGACAGGCAACTGATGCGGCAAGCCATAGTAAACCTGCTTTCAAACGCAGTTAAGTACACGCCGCCTGAAGGCAAAATAAACATCCGTTTCATGGCGGAACAGGATTCGATCAGATGGGAAATCCGCGATACCGGAATGGGAATTCCCAAAGAAGATCAGGAGAAACTTTTCGAGAAATTTTTCCGCGCCGGAAATGCTCTGGCGATTGAAACGGAAGGCATGGGGTTGGGATTGTACCTGGTGCGGCTGACCGTCGAGTTGTTCGGCGGCCGCATCTGGTGCGAATCCGAAGAAGGCGCGGGATCAAAATTCATATTCAAGCTTCCTATTGATTTTAAACTTTCCACCGAGGTTTGATCGATGAACAATCGAATTCTAGTGATCGAAGACGACAGAATCCTTCGCAAAGCCTGTAAGACAAGCCTTTCCAAACGGGGATTTGTAGTGATGACGGCTTCAGACGGCGAGGAAGGAATCATGCAGGCGGAAGAACATATGCCGGATATTATTCTTCTGGATATGCGTATGCCGAAAATTTCGGGCGCTGAAACGCTCGCCGCGCTCAAGCAAAACGAAAAGACGAAGACTATTCCCGTAGTCATACTATCCAATTCTTCAAGCGAGGGAGTCCTCCACGAAGCCGAAACGCTCGGAGCGGCCGGATATCTCGTTAAAGCGTCACTTTCTCTGCGCGAACTTGGCGACCGCGTCGCCGAATTCCTCAGTGGCAATTAAGACAAATACTTGAGCAATTAATATTCCTAAACCTGAACGAAGGGGGCTATTAACCCGGTTATCTTATTGAAATTTTCAGCGAGGAATGAAATGTCACTGCAGTGGTTCACGAGGTATTTTTACAATAAACTGTTCGCCCGCCGGATCGTTAATAAATTCAATGTCAGGCTGTTCATTTAACGCGCGGACGATTCCCGATCCAAATCCCCTGTATCTTATCAACTTTGAAGAATAGCTTGCCAATAGGCTATTCCTCACCACCGCGTTTCCCAATTTAATGTTATCAACGGTCAGGCTGTTCGGCAGGCAGCCCGGACTGACAATTTCAATCCTGTCATCGAAAACCATCAAACGGACGGGGGCGTTTTTTGAATAATCGCGATGGATTAAAGCGTTTTGAATCAATTCCTCCAACGCAATTTCGGAAATTTCAAGAATGCCGACTGAGTTAAAATTTTGCCCTCTTTGTACATGCCTTAGATTTTGCTTAAAGAACAACATGCTTTCTTTAAACAATTCAGGAATAACGCCTGTAATATCGCGGCTGTCCCTGTAATGCAGTCCGCCGATGCTATTCCCGAAAAAAGAAACGGCTTTTACGCAGAAAGCAGGCCTGAATTTCTGCGGTTCTTTTGCAAAAAACAGCAATCCGCCCAGCGTTATTTTTGAGTTTTTGAGGATATTCAGGTTTTGAAGCAATACGATATTGCCGGGGATTTTTTCACTTTCTTCAAAGTTTTGAAACAGTTGTTTTAAATAATTATTTACCTTGCCTTCATCTATATCCGCCGCGGCCGTATCGGCAACAATCATTTCATCCAGATAAGCCAGCCCGCCTTGCTGAAAAAGACGCATAATTTCATTATTATCGGTCAATTTCCTTTTGTCGGATCCCTGCTTCATCCATATCGTTCCGTTGTTATCCTTGTAAGGTTTTGAAATGCCCTCGTCGATGTAAACAACCAGCACTTTTTTTTGTATTGTTTCGTCATCTACTGAAACAACTTCCGTTGTGATATACACAGGCGGCTTTACCAGATCGTTTGCAATGGTCGCTATTCTATTTCCTATATTTTGCAAGCCGGCATAGTTCAACCCGGCAATGCCGCCTGTTTTATCTTCAACGCCAAAAATAATCATGCCTCCTTTGGCGTTCGACATGGCTATCATTTCGGCCGCGATTTTTTCCTGATTGTCAAACTCACGTTTGAACTGAACCTTGCTTGTTTCGCCTGAGTTGACAATATCCAGCAATTCTGCCGTATTCATATATGCATTAAGCATCGCCCCAAGCGTGGACTTGTCCACGCTTGGGGTGATGTTCATCCCTATTTTGTTTCCATGCCGTAATATTCGGGGTGGCTATTTGCGTTGGCAACGCGGATGAATCCATATTTTTTTGCGGCATCGGCACCGATTTTTCGTACTCTCTCCGTGTATTGTTCAGGAGTCAAATCCTTAGTTTCCTCGTGTATTTTGAGCCGGATTTTGTTAATTTCCTGTTCGGCGGTTTTAATCGTTTTCATTTTCAATTACCTTCTTCTGTAAACAGGTCTCAATAGCCTGATAACCAAGAACGTAGTCAATACAATATTTCAATAAATTCATCTTGATATTTTTTTAAATATTCTTTGAAATAATAATTCATATTGGGATCAATTGCATAATATTCATTATCCAGATTTTGATAATCTTTCTGTAATGATTCTGAAATAAATTTTTCAATGTTTTCAACTTTCGTTCGGTTCATTTTAAAATATATTTCAACTGCTCTTTTAAGTACTTTTGCGTGTTCTTGCGCTCCTATGATTTCTATTGAATTAATTATTTCAGAATAATCGTCTAAAAAAGTATTTTCAAAATACTGTACATGCCCTCCATTTTGAACTTCGGATTCGTACCAAAATGCTCTCTGCGCATTTTTTTGAATTTCTGTCAAATCTTCTTCTTTTTCCATTGCAAGAAGCTCAATGAATGCATTCCATATTTGATAACTTTCTTTACAAACTAATTCTTTTGATATTTTTCGTTTTACCATATCATAAAGCCTACTAAGACATTATTCCTCAATAGGAGTTCTGGTTGCATTTCGCTAAGCAAAGGAATTCCTCATACGAACGGAAAAAATTTTCCGTTCGTATGAGAGCGCGATAAACCTACTTCAGTTCCCTGCCCGAATACCCAAGTATCCGCCGGGCGATGACAAGGCGGTTGATTTCGCCGGTACCTTCGAAGATATCGATAATGCGTCCGTCGCGCATCCACTTCTCGACGAGCGTCTTTTTCGAATATCCCAGCGCGCCCATTAATTCCACGCCTTTCTGCGTGATCCTCGTAGCGACGTCGCCCACTTTGGCTTTCGCCATCGATGATTCTACAGTGTTTGGCTTATCCTGATCCACGAGCCAGGCGGATTTAATAACAAGCAGCCAGGCGGCGTTCAACTGCGCGTCCATATCAACGATGTCGCGTTCAAGAGATGTCATCAGGTTTCGCGGAAGACCGTAACGAATCCTGACGCCTTCCTCAGCCAGCTTTTCCTTGAGGAAATCAAGCGCCGCGCGGGCGATGCCGCATCCACAGGCGGCAATTACCGGACGCGCGGAATCAAAGGTTTTCATCGCGCCCTTGAAACCTGTTCCTTCCGGTCCGCCAAGCAGGTTTTCAAACGGCACGCGGCAGTCTTCGAGCAGCACCACGGCGGTATCGCTTGAACGCAGGCCGAGCTTGTCTTCGAGCTTTGTGATTTTTACGCCCGGAGCGCCGACTTCAATAAGAAACGGCTTGATGCCTTTGTGTCCCGCGGCAGGGTCGGTTGTTGCCCATACGACCAGGAAACCGTCAGAGTCTATCAACGACTTGCGGGCGTTTGTGACGAAAAGTTTTTCGCCGTTTAGCACCCAACTGTCGCCGTCCTGCACGGCGCGCGCGCGAATGGCCGATGAATCAGAACCGCAGTGTGATTCGGTCAGCGCCATGGCCGTCCATGTGGGTTTATCACCCCTGAAACGTTCAATCAGGCGGTTCTTCTGTCCTTCCGTGCCTGTACTGGTGATGGCAGTGCCGCCCAGCGACGGGTAAGGAAGACACATGTAAAAACCCATATCTCCCCAGCTAATCATTTCATTGATGTGCATCTGCAGCATGAAATATTCTTCTTTGAAAGTTTCCTCGCCTGGCGCGAGGATTTTCAGGGTTTTGCGCCCTTCGTTCCAGATGAAATTTATGAAGTCCCACGGTTCTTCATGTTCATGGTCGTCGAAAAAGCGCGCGACGGGACGGATATGTTCCAGCGCCACTTTTTCCGTATATTTCTGCTGTTCCTCGATATATTGCGTTTTTTCAAAACTTATCATATCTAATCTCCTCCCCCGCCCCTATACGGTGGCGATGCCTTCCATGATTTCGAAGCCGCATGCGTTTCTCAGCCAGAGTTCCGCAGGGAAGTCGCGCGTATATCCATAGCCGCCCAGGATCTGCACCGACCTGTCAGCCATTGCGCGCGCCATGTCCGCGGCGAAATTCTTCGCATGGTAAGCATCCGCTGTCGCGTCTTTGCCGTTATCGATGTCCCAGGCCGCTTTCCAGACCAGCAGCCGTGCCGCGTCAATATCAGTGGCGAATTCGGCAAGCTTGAAAGCGAGCGACTGACGCTGCGCCAATGCCTCGCCGAAAACTTTGCGCTGCTTGGCGTAGTCTATCGAATATTCAAGCGCGGCGCGGGCCAGTCCTACCGCCATTGCCGCAAGCGCCGTGCGGGATGCGCTCAAAAGGAGCGAAAAATCGCAACCCTTGTCACCGCCGAGCCTCTGCGAAGCGGGAATCGCGCAGTCTTTCAATTCAACAGCGTACATCGGATACGCGCACATTCCCACATTTTGTTCGCGTTCTTTCACAATGAATCCGGGCGTGTCTTTCTTCACAAGAAACGCCTGAGAAGCGCCGTCGAGAGATGCGTAAACCAGCACCCATTCGGCTTCCGCCGCGTAAGGAACATTGCATTTTGCGCCGGACAAAACATAGCTGCCGTCTTTCAGAACGGCGGTTGTTTTCAGCGCGTAAGGATTGAAGCCTATTCCCGTTTCCATCAGGGCGGCAGAACCGGGAACATAAGATTCCTCGCAATATAATGGAAGCAGTTCGTTTTTCTGCTCTTCAGTGCCGCAATGCAGAATCGGCAGGGCGGTAAGATTCGGAGCGCCGGCAACAAGCGCTGCGCCGAGGTCGCCCCATGCCATTTCTTCCGCAGCAAGAACAAGCGTGAGAGCCGAAGGCTCGCCGAAACCGCCGTATTGTTCAGGAATACTGGCTGGGAGCAGTGAGAGTTCCCAGCTCGCTGCAGGCCATTCCGCTGCCGGTTCGCGCGCTTCGTCGGCCTCTCTCATTAGTGTTCGAAAATCTTTCTCCGCCAGTTTTTTCGCGGCGGATATCACAATTTGCTGATCTTCAGTCGGTTCGAATGAATACATAAACCTCCTAACGTTAATAATCACCGTTCCCTGCTCTTCGTTTACATTTAAACATTGACCGGGAAACGTATGGGTCATGGACAAAAGATATTATTTAACACGAATACGCCTTCCGGCGCAATCATCTTACTTTCTGGAGAATTTTAAAAAATTCTCCGGCGCTTCTTCCGCCGGAGTAAACCGGCAGGCTTAGTTCACGCGATAAAACATTAAGCGTCATGTCGTCCAGAAGCAGCCGGTTGTCAAACGCAAGCGCCTCGCCGGGGATAATCACGAAGCCACCGTTATCTCTGCCGCGCAAAGCCGCGAGAATATCTCCGCCGGAAAGCAGTCCGGCCACGGTGACGCGTCTGCCAAGAAAATGATTCTCGGCGGCGCATACCGTGAGTTTCGCACCTGTCCTGCGATTCAGTTCTGCGATACATTGTTCCAGAACGGGGAAGAAGAGTCTGCCCGTTACAAGAGTTCCGCAGAGGTCTGTAAGCGGCTTGCGCCGCCTCGCCGCTGCCGCCGCGAAATCGTCAAGAAAACGTCTGACCATGCCGACGCCGTCTTCAATCTGCGCGAAATCCTCATAATAATCGCAATCCGGAATTGCCTCTTCCGTCAGCAGGTAAAATTCATCGGCCAAAAATACGAACGCGCTTTGTGATCGATCTATGAAACTCCGCCGCCATTTATTAACGCGACGAACGAGCGCGCGGCAGAAAGCAGTCGTAACGGGACGCAATCCGTTTCCACGCGGCGCGTAATCAGAAATACCGACAGGAACAATTGCAACAGATTCCACGCCGGGATGAAATCTATAAAGATCCATAACGGTTTTTTCGAGCCGCTCGCCATCGTTTATTCCCGGCATTAAAACGATCTGCGCGTGAATCCGCACGCCGCCTCGCGTAAGGCGCGCAAGTTTTTTTTCAAGATTATCGGCTTTCTTTCGACCAAGAACGCGCGCTCGCAGTTCCGGATCTGTGGCGTGGACTGACACGTAAAGAGGCGACAGGCGCTGTTCGATAATCCGGTCAATATCGCGTTCCGTCACGTTGGTAAGCGTAACGTAATTGCCATAGAGAAAAGACAGCCGGTAGTCGTCGTCTTTAACGCGGAGAGCCGGGCGCGCTGCGGGCGGCAGTTGATCGACAAAGCAGAATATGCATGCGTTGGAACACCGGCGCGTTGGAAATTCCTCGACGATAACGCCGATATCAATCGCTTCATCAATATTTATTTTACCGCGGCGGACTGTGCCGTTAGCCTTTTGCCAGCGCAGTACAGATCGTTCTTTCGCGTGCAGGTAAAAGCGAAGCGCAAGTTCATCGACGATTTCATTTCCGTTTACGGTCAACAACCTGTCGCCTGGTTCGAGCCTAATTCTGTCCGCCGCCGAACCCGCGGAGACTTCAAGAATTCTGATTCCTGTTTCCCGCATTATCCAAATCCTGATACGAGGACATTATTTTGACCGACCTGTAGAAGTAATGCATTCCGGAAGCGACCGTAAAAAACAACGTGGCGTAAACTACATAAGGAAATATCATTTCAGCCGTTTTTACCTCAAACCCGGCAAGCATGCAAACGCCGACCAGTATAAGCTGAAGCGCCGTTGTACCTTTGCCAAGAATACTGGGTGGAAAGCTAGAATGCCCCGTATGCATGTGGATGATAATTACCGAAACGGCGATCAGTATGTCACGGCTGATTACAAGAATAGTCAGCCATGCCGGAATATGCAGTTCTACCGGCACGGAGTGCAGCGTCAACGTAATAAAAGCGGCGGTCAGAAGGAGCTTGTCCGCCATCGGATCCAGGAAAGATCCCAACGGAGTGCGCTGATTGAGCCTGCGCGCTATAAGTCCGTCAAAAGCGTCCGTTACGGCGGCAAGCAGAAATATGGCGGTTGCCGCGCGTGGACAGCCGTAAATAAGCAGAATCACAAAGCAGGGAACGAAAACCATTCGCAGAATGGTCAACTGGTTTGCGTATGTCATAAATAAATGCCTATTTCAATTCACATGTAACGAATTTTTATTTTACAACATAACAAAGGTAATTCATGGAGATTCGTGTGATTTGCTGCTGATTATAATTCCATAAGCCATTTCCAAAGCGGCACAGCCTCAATTTTCTTCCCGCCGCTTTCGTAAGTTTTTTCAGTATCGCCGTTGACAATCAGCATTTTTTGCCTGGGAGCGCGAGCGTCCTCGTCGGCGTATAATTAATAAAAAGTGTGCCGAAGGTGCGCGCTCCCCTGACATGGGAGCCGCCTATCGGCGGTCCGCCGAGAACCATCGTTGATGTAACTGGAATACGAAGTGGGCTTTTTTGATGGAAGCGGGCTTTGCGCGCATTGAAAAACCTACAATAATACAATGTACTGCCGCTTTTCCCTTTGCTTCATTATTCCACCTAAAAGTATCGTAGGCGAAGTTTATTTTGACATCATATTCAGATAAAGGAACTTTGAATTCAAAATCGCCTGTAAGCGCGGGATCGCCCACACCGAACACGCGCAGAAAATCAGCGACAAAATTCTGCGTTTCTGATTCTTCGTTACGCGCGTCTTTCCAGCGTTTTGAAAAGGCAACGGCGTTAACCTGTATCTCTTCCCAGGATAATTTCATATCCTCGTTATATGTCCTGCGAGAGTTTCATGGAGCAGAAGCGCGGGCCGCACATGCTGCAATAGTGCGAGGTTTCGGCTGTTTCTCGCGGCAAGGCCGCGTTGTGAAATTCACGCGCGGTTTCAGGATCGAAAGAAAGATTGAACTGGTCTTCCCAGCGAAACTCAAAACGCGCCTTTGAAATGGCGTCGTCGATGGCGCGCGCGCCCGGATGTCCCTTGGCAATGTCGGCAGCGTGCGCGGCTATTTTGTAGGCGATTACTCCATCCCTTACGTCTTTTTTATTCGGCAGTCCAAGATGCTCTTTCGGGGTTACATAGCAGAGCATCGCGGCGCCGTACCAGCCGATCATCGCGGCACCGATGGCGCTTGATATATGATCGTAGCCCGCGGCGGCGTCCGTCACCAGCGGCCCGAGCGTATAAAACGGCGCTTCATGGCATGCGGCGATTTCGCGATCTACGTTTTCCCTGATTTTATTCAAAGGGACATGCCCCGGCCCTTCGATTATCACCTGGCAGTCGCGTTCCCAGGCCTTAAGCGTCAACTCTCCCAGTGTGTCTAGTTCGGCGAACTGCGCATCGTCGTTTGCGTCGGCCAGAGAACCTGGACGTAAACCGTCGCCGAGAGAAAAAGTGACGTCATACGCGCGTAGTATTTCGCATATTTCTTCAAATTTCGTATAGAGGAAATTTTCTTCATTGCGGGCAGAGCACCATTTTGCAATGATCGCGCCGCCTCGGCTTACGATGCCTGTCCGACGGCGCGCGGCAAGCGGAATATGTCGCAGCAACACTCCGGCGTGAATCGTGAAATAATCCACGCCCTGCTCAGCCTGTTCTATCAGCGTGTCGCGGAAAATTTCCCATGTCAACTCTTCAGGCTGTCCTTCAGCTTTTTCGAGCGCCTGATAAATCGGAACCGTGCCTATGGGAACCGGCGAATTGCGCAAAATCCATTCGCGGGTTTCATGGATGTTTTGACCAGTGGAAAGATCCATAACCGTGTCCGCGCCCCAACGGATAGCCCAGATCATCTTTTCCACTTCTTCATCGATTGATGACGCAACGGCGGAATTGCCGATGTTGGCGTTGATTTTGACCAGGAAATTCCTGCCGATTGCCGCAGGTTCGATTTCAGGATGGTTGATATTCGCGGGAATAACTGCTCGGCCTTTCGCGACTTCGTCACGCACAAATTCCGGAGCGAATCCTTCACGCAAAGCGACGAAAGCCATTTCCGGCGTTATTATTCCTTTACGCGCGTAGTAAAGCTGCGTCGCCGCGCCGCGGGATCGCAATACTTGACGTTTGAGCGGAAAACACGCTTTGTCATTGCCGTCGCAGCATTCCGGAACTGGACGATAACGCGCTTCGGCGATGTCGTATTCGCCCCGCGCCATAATCCATTCGCGGCGCAATTCAGGAAGTCCGGCGCACAGATTGATATTCGCGTCGACATCCGTATATGGGCCTGAAACGTCGTAAACTCGCACCGGCGCGTCTGGTTCAGCGCCGTCTACGGAGGAAAGCGTTATTTCACGCATGGGAACGCGAATGCCGCTGTCCGTGGATATATATATTTTTTTAGAACCGGGAAACGGTTGAGGTTTCATGCTTCCTCAACGCGAATCATAAACGTAGGCGCGGCGATAACCTGAAGTGCGTCTATTTCCGCGAGAGCCGTTCGTACATTCCCTTCCTGTGCTTCGTGCGTCATCATCACTACCGGCACTGCTTTGGTGTGATCGGCGCGATCTGCGCGCTGGTGGGTTTTCTGGATGACGCTTGCGATGCTGATTTCGTGCCGCCCCAGAATACCGGCGACCTGCGCAAGCACTGCGGGCTGATCCAGCGCCGAAACGCGCAAATAATAGGAAGATCGAACATCCGCCATAGGTTTTAATATTGGCGGTTTGCGTCCAAGTATTGGCAAATCCTGTATCGTGGCGGACTGCCCGGCAGAATGACGTCTGGCGATTTCAACTATGTCTGCCCAGACGGAAGAAGCGGTTGGAAACTGTCCCGCGCCACGGCCATAGAACATCAGATCGCCGACAACGTCGCCGCTTACAAAGACCGCGTTGAAAACGCCGGAGACGGCAGACATGGGCGAAGTTTCGGGAATCATCGTCGGATGCACGCGCAATTCCAGCGCCCCATCTGCGGATTTGGCGACGGCGAGCAGTTTTATGCGATAACCCATTTCACGCGCCAGCGCGATGTCCAGCGGCATTATTTGCGTAATGCCTTCAACGTAAATGTCTTCAAATTTCACCGAAGCGCGGAATGCCAAAGTCGCCAGAACCTGTAATTTATGCGCCGAGTCGATGCCCTCGATATCAAACGTGGGATCGGCTTCGGCGTATCCTTTCTCCTGCGCTTCTTTAAGAACGTTCCTGAATTCCAGACCTTCGTCGGTCATTTTCGAGAGTATGTAATTGGCCGTGCCGTTAACGATGCCCTGAAGCGACATGACGCGGTTGGCAGTCAAACCATCTTTGACAGCGCGTATGATGGGAATGCCGCCTGCGACTGCCGCCTCGAACGCCAGCATACGTCCGTGTTTGCGCGCTTCGGCGTAAAGTTCCTCGCCATGCGTAGCCAAAAGAGCCTTGTTCGCGGTAACGACATGCTTTCCGGCTGCGAGAGCGCGCAGGACATACGCGCGAGCCGGTTCGATGCCGCCAATAAGTTCGACAACAATGTCAATGGAAGAATCGCCAAGGATTGTTTCGGGATCGGAAGTAAGCGGAAGCGCGGCAAGATCAAGCCCTTCGCGTGGCGTGGTTGTGTCTTTATCCACAATAGCGGCCAGTTCCACCGGCGCGCCTATTTTTTCCTCCAGCTCTTCGCGGTGCGAGGCGCACACTTTGAACACGCCCGCGCCGACGGTTCCAAGCCCCAAAAGTCCAATCCTAATCGGTTTCATTAAAACATTTCTCCTGTTATTCTTCAAACACGGCTTTTAAGTCGATTTCACAGCCATTCAATATTTGAACGGACGCTGTGTCGGTATCGCCATACATGTTTATGACATATTTACTGTTTTCGAATATGCAGACCTGCAGCGTTCTGGTTTCCGGGTCGATTATCCAATACTCACGCACGCCCGCATTTTGATATAACTGAAATTTCACTAGCCTGTCATGCCGCGCCGTAGCCGGCGACAATATTTCTATCGTCATATCAGGCGCGCCGACACAGCCTTTGCCATCCAGTTTGGAAGAATCGCAAACTATGAGTAAATCAGGCTGCACCACGGTGTCATCATAAGTATCGGCATTCAGCCTGACATCAAAAGGCGCTATAAATAGCTTGCATGGCTTACCTTTCAGGAAAGCGGTTAATTGGTAGGACAATTCTCTGAGTATCTCCTGATGCGCCTGCGATGGCGAGGACATAAGATACGGCACACCCTCTATAAGTTCCCAGCGTTCGTCGCCGTCCCACTCGCAGTAATCAGCATAAGTGAAGGTCGGGTTTTCTTTTGGCAATGACATAATATTTTATTCTATATTTTTAAACACGTCAGGCAAGCTGATTATGCAGCCATCCAGCGTATGAACGGGAATTGTGCCGGCTTCGCCGTAGCTCATGGTAAAGTATCGCCCGTTTTCGAGTATATGCGCCTGTATCGTTTTTGTATCCGTATCAACGATCCAGTACTCACGAACGCCGGCGCGTTGGTATTTGTTGAATTTCAAAAATTTGTCATGCTTCGCGCTTGACGGCGACAATATTTCAATCACCATATCGGGAGCGCCGTTTATATTTTTTTCTGTGATTTTCGCATCGTCGCAGACGACCATAATGTCGGGCTGAAATACGTCGTCGTCATCGTCCCCGGCGGCGTTCAGGCACACGTCAAACGGCGCGATGAATACTTCACAAGGCTTATCATCCAGGAAATCCGCTAATTGACGAGACAACTCCAGCAAAATCCGCTGGTGTGTTGCCGACGGACTCGCCATTGCGTATGGTATCCCGTCTATAAGTTCCCAGCGTTCACTGTCGTCCCACTCGCAGTAATCCGCGTATGTGTAACGAGTAAACTCTTTTTCCGGTAAAGACATAATCACTCATTTAACAGCTATGGGCGTAAAGTCGGATATAGGATGTTCTGTTTCCACAAAAATGCTCAGGATGTCATCAAACGTGATAAGAACGGTTGATATTTCCCCTGTGGAGTTGGAAACATCCGCGTAAAAATGCGTATCGTCCAGTTTATCCGCAATATATCCGATATCTCCGTTTTTGAGTTTTATTTTATCAAATTCCCGTACCACTTCTGCCACCGCCCTTCGGTTTATCAATGTGTGCGCTTATCAAACGCATCGCATCAGCTTTTTTGTCATCAATCCATGCTGTAAGCACATTTGCTGTTTTGCCGTTAACACCCTTTAAAGTCATTATGACTTCATACCGCATTCCATATCCGTCGTCGCTTTTTGGCACAGCTTCAAATTTATCAACATTTGCTAAAATATCCGCAATCAGCAAATTGCTATTTGTTTTATTGTACCCCAAGGCAGAATGAAAAGCCGTTGCTTTGTCTTTATCTTTCTTAAAGTCCAGAGCGTACTGCGTAAATTTCTCCTCAGGTATTTTTATCTTGTCGATATTTGGGAGCAACTTCACTCTGCTTTTCCCACCTTAACCTTCCAACACCCAGTTGTAAATATCCGGGTGCAGGTCCTTGTCAATTATTACATTTCCGTCCGCATCCGCTTTGAGTTCAACCCTTTTGGCGTCGCTCTTCAAAATAGCCGAGATAATCCGCTCGTCAAGCGTGGGGTGGGCTGCAGGTTGAAACGGCAGGCGGCGTTCCGCATTTTCTTGCACGACGCTCATCTTTTACACGTCAAATCAAAAAGCGACAACACATTAACACGGTTGGCGATGATTTCATCAAACTCCTGAGCGAGGGGTTCAGATTTGTTTATTTCGTGGATTTCATTTGTCAATTGGCGGAATGCCACCAGCTTTTCAGCAATCATTGGGCTAATCGTTTCTTCCTGTAAAAATGAAATATTTACAATTGTACCCTTTAGAATATCAAAATATCCAACCGGCACAAACGCGGAGCCATCATAACAAGCCTTTACAGTAGACATCAACGAACCTCCTGTTCTTTATCGTCGTTTACGGCAGGATCTCGAAAATGATAGTAACGGAAAAAACACAAAGTGTTTTTTCCGTTACTATCATCGCACCACTAACACCGTGAAGCAACCCACCCACTTCCGCAGAGATTAAAGCACTCCCCGCAGGAACGGCACGCAAGTTCCGAGCCTTCAACCAGCGCGGGCTGCCGCTCGATGCCGCGTCCCTTGAAGTAGAGTTTGTTTTCCTTCTTTATTTCCTCGCAATAACGGACGCACAGCCCGCAAAGAGAGCAATCCGTCATGCCGGTCTTAAACCGCGAGGACGTAACTCCGTATTCTTCGGAATACGCCTGCCATGACGGCCAGAGCAGTTCGATGATCATCCTGCGGATTTTTTTGACTTTCTCCGTGTCCGTCCGAACCTTAAGCCCTTCTTTCACGGGATAGACGCAGGACGCCACGGGGCGTTTCTGCCCTTCGATTTCAACCATGCACATACGGCACGCGCCATAAGGCTCCATCCGGCCGTTATAGCACAGCGTGGGGATGTTGATGCCGATTGATCTGGCCG
>Ga0082212_10006620_pt1 | contig 15516 bp, 14 predicted proteins | sample TergutNt197P3_FD_71548 | JGI IMG/M metagenome (GOLD analysis project Ga0082212, IMG submission 71548) | Neocapritermes taracua P3 segment gut microbial communities from Petit-Saut dam, French Guiana - Nt197 P3 | ecosystem: Host-associated > Arthropoda: Insects > Digestive system > Gut ...
CCTTTCGGTTGCTTCGCCTGTGATATTGAGGGTTTGCAGGGATCTGGTAGCGTTCTCGTCCTGTTCTGACGGGAAATCTTTTTCTAAGATGTCGTTACTCATACACGCGACCTCCTATTTTTTGTTCATTGTATGCCACGAAACACCTAATGATGTATATCCCGTTTTGCGGAGGCAAGCTCAATCCTATGTATATCAGGGTTTAGAAAAATTTTTTCACAATAACTTAATAGCCCCTTTGGTACCTTGCAGACGCGAAGCGTCAACAAAAAACAAGAAAATCCATCACTGACCACTGACCACTGACCGAGGAATCGGCCAACGGACAATTCTCGGTTGTACCACCTTGCGGGCGTAGCCCGCGTTAGATAAACAACACAAACCATCTCCCCCCTCTAAAACAAACTCAACTGATTACTTTCCGCCAACCCCTCGAAACACCCATGCCGCCTCAAGACATCAATCACAGGTTTGCTCAGCCCGGCATTCTGCAGATCCTCCACACAATGAATCCCCTGAACCTCCCGGAGGTCCACCAGATTCCTCGCCGCAGTCTCCCCAACCCCCTGAAGAGATGAGAAAGGCGGCAACAACCCCTCCGGGGTCAACAAAAACGTATCCGCCGCCGACAACCACAGATCCACCTTGCGAAAAGTCAACCCCCGGCAGAACATCTCCATCGCCACCTCCAGCACTGCCAACAACCCGCTTTCTTTACTGGTGGCCTTCCGCCCTAACGCCACCAGATCCCGAGCCGCTTTCCGGCAAACCTCCAATCCCCGACAGATCAGCTCCGCGTCGAAATCCGTCGCCCGCACCGAGAAAAAAGACACATAGAAAGCCTCCGGATAATTAATCTTGAACCAGGCGATCCGGAACGCCATCGTCACATACGCCACCGCGTGAGCCTTCGGAAACATATACTTAATCTTCAGACAAGACTCCACATACCAATCAGGCACTCCATGACCCTTCATCGCCTCCTCGGCCTCCGGCCACAACCCCTTGCCCTTGCGAACCGATTCCATAATCTTGAAAGCCAGCCCCGGCTCCAAGCCGCGCCGAATCAAATAAATCATAATATCATCACGGCAACAGACAATCTCCGACACCGTGGCCTGTCCGTTCCGAATAATCGTCTGAGCGTTATTCAGCCATACATCCGTCCCATGAGACAACCCCGACACCTGCACCAAATGCGAAAACGACGACGGCTTCAGATCCTCCAACATCTGCCGGACGAACTTCGTCCCGAACTCCGGCACCCCCAACGTCCCCACCGTCACATCCAAAGGCTCCTTCAGAGGCTCCAACGCCTCCACCCCCGAAAACAACGACAACGTCGCCGCATCATCCAAGGGAATCCCCGCCCCCCGAACCCCCGTCAAATCCTCCAACATCCGAATCACCGTGGGATCGTCGTGTCCCAGAATATCCAACTTCACCAACCGCCCTGAAATCGAGTGATAATCGAAATGCGTTGTAATAACCCCCGACTTCATATCATTCGCCGGATGCTGCAACGGTGTGAAATCATGAACATCACAAGACTTCGGCAACACCATCAATCCACCCGGATGCTGCCCTGTCGTCTTCTTCACACCCTCACACCCCTCCACCAACCGGGCCGTCTCCATACTGTTAACCCGAAGATCCCGCTCCTCCAGATAATTCTTCACATATCCAAAGGCTGTCTTGCTGGCTAATGTCGATATCGTCCCAGCCCGAAACACATTCTCCTTCCCAAAGATCTCCTCCGTATACTTATGAGCCTGCCCCTGATATGCCCCCGAAAAATTAAGATCAATATCCGGCACCTTATCCCCGTCAAACCCCATAAACGTCTCAAAGGGAATATCATGCCCATCCTTCAACAATCCCTCCCCGCATTCCGGACAAACCTCGTCCGGCAAATCCGCTCCCGACCTTACGCTCCCATCCTCCACAAAAGAACAATACCGGCAGGCCGGACACCGATAATGGGGCGGCAACGGGTTCACCTCTGTAATCCCGGTCAAAGTCGCTACCAACGACGACCCCACGGATCCCCGGGATCCCACCAGATACCCGTCCTCATTGGACTTCTTCACCAACAGATGGGCAATCAGATAAAGCACCGAAAACCCATTCCCAATAATCGCCTTCAGTTCCTTCGTCAGCACACTTTCCACCAAAGGCGGCAACGGATCCCCATACAATTCCGCCGCCCGTGCCCAAGCTAGGGATTCAATCCGCTCCTGGGCCCCCTCAATCTCAGGGGCGAACAACTCATCCGGAAAAGGCTTCAACGCCTCCACCCGCGCCGCAATCTCCCTGGGTCCCCTCACCACAACGCGAAAAGCCTCCTCCTCCCCCAAATAGGCGAACTCATCCAACATCTCCCCAGTGGTACGCAAGAAAAGCGGTGCCTGTCTATCCGCGTCACTGTACCCCAGCCCCGCCGTCAGAATCCGGCGGAACACCTCATCCTCTTTATCCAGGAAATGCACATCACAAGTCGCCGCTACCGGAATCCCCAGTTCCCGTCCCAAAGAAAGCACCGTCCGGTTAATCCCACGCAACCCTTCCTCATCGGCTACCCGGCCTGACTCCACCAAAAAAGCATTATTCCCTAAAGGCTGAATCTCCAAATAATCATAGAAAGAGGCCACCTCCAGCAACCGTTCCCGGTTCACTCCTTCCAGAATCCCCTGAACCAACTCCCCCGCCTCACAAGCCGATCCCAGAAGAAGTCCTTCCCGGCAATCCATAAGGAGCGACCGCGGAATACACGGACGTCGCGAAAAATGCTCCAAATGAGAAGCCGTCACCAGCCTGTAGAGATTCTTCAACCCCACCGAATTCTGTGCTAAAAGAATAATATGATAACGCTTGCGCCACGGTTCGGCATTCGCCCTCTTGTTTGGCAACCCCTCTCCTCCCTGGTCCTCATGGTCACGTAGATTATCAAGGATCAAATACCCTTCCATTCCCAGAATAATCTTAATCCCACAGGCAGCCGCCGCGGCCACAGCTTCAGGGAAGGCCTGCACCACCCCATGATCCGTAATCGCAATCGCCTCATGCCCCCAAGATCCCGCCCGCTGCACCAAACTCTGCACCGTGGCGATACCATCCATTTCCGACATCTTCGTATGGGCATGAAGTTCCACACGTTTCTCCGCCGCCCCATCCCGGCGCTCCTCCGGCTTATGAAGCATAATATCCCGGGCCAACACCGTCAGCTCAGCGGTAAAATTATCAAACTTATAGGATCCCCGCACCTTCACCCACATGCCATCCTTAATCATCGGCACCTCCTGGCCTTCCTTCAAGAAAAGCTTCACAGGCACCGTGAAAAAATTATCTGTCAACCCGAAACTCAGCATGGACGCTCCCGAATTAAAGGATTTATGGGTAAACGACAACACCCGTCCCGCCACCACAGCCCCTTTCTCCTCCGGCTTATCCCTCAGAAAACTCACCGCATGGGGTGGCTCCTTAATCTCCTTACCCAACAGAACAGAAGGCGACAAAGGTTTGGAATTGGTTTTGTTATTCCCTTTGCCAGCAGACTCACCATAGAACCCCTCGCCGCTATTATCATCGTCACGTCCATCAGCCGCCCCAATATCAGCCTGAGCCTGCGCCTCAGCCTGTGCCCGCCGAATGAGCTCCTGGAGCAGTTTTTCGTCGTCCTCGTCATCTCCGGAACACTTCTCCTGCAGACCCCCGGATAACTCACACGCTACAGACATCTCCAACCCATACTCCACAAGAAAATACTCCGCGATGCCCTTGCTGCGTCCCGCCAAAAGCCTTTGCGCCCCGGCACTGGGGACTCCAAGAACCAGCCTGCTCAGCCCCCCCGAAACGCTATCTTCTATCCGATAAGCAACGTTTTCCAAGCAGCCGCAAAACACCGGAAACCGCTTACAGAGGTCCCTAACAATATGGACCCAGAACAGCCCGCAGATCTCTCCCAACGAAAAATCCCAACGAAAATCAATCCGCAGCGCTCCCGCTTGCGGTTCCAGAAACCGGCGGAACCGTTCCTCCCAGACATTTTTTGACCAATCCGACCCCTTCGATAACCCTCCGGAACCATCACACGCTTTGAAGTGAATGATCCACATATTATCCTGTGGCATGACGTCAACACGATCTATCGCAATCCCCCCTTCCCGGGAGATCTGCATAATATCTTTTTCTTCTATGGGTATTTGTTCTCTCGATAGAGCCATCCTTTGATTCGTCTCCTGCTCCATTGCTTTAATAATCATCCAGCTGAAGGATATCAGCTGTCGTTGGTTCTTCCTAGCATCATGTCGAAATACTTGCGATCCATTTAAGTGATTTGGACTTGACGGTGTACTTCTGTCTTTTCCATTGTACAAAACCACCAAGCAGGAGTCAATGCACCCCCCTGACAGAAAACATTGACAAAAGCTATTCAACCCGATACATTATTGACATAATCTCAAACCGATGCCCATCCACAAACCTGATGGGACAGCCGGAAACCCCAAATAATTCAGGAAAGAGGAAACCCCCATGAAAAGAAAACTCTTCTGCGAAATCTCCCCCCTCACCTACACCTTTTCAACCTTCAAAGGGCGCACACAAAGATCCCTCCAAGACTACCTGTCCAAAGCCAAATTCGCCGGCGCCAAAGGGGACCCTCTCCCCATAGTCCTTTACAAACACAACTCCCTGATCCGCCGACAACTGGGCAACGTAGACATGCACCTGCAAGAAAACAAGGCCATCAACCTCTCCTTGGCGGCACCCTTGGTAGACCGGGTACTTCTTTACCCCGGCGAGACCTTTTCCTTCTGGCATCTCGTCGGCAATTGCACCAAAGCTAGGGGCTACCAAGAAGGACTAACCATCTCCGCGGATCAAACCAAACAAGGCGTCGGCGGCGGCATGTGCCAATTCACCAACCTTCTCCACTGGTTGGTCTTGCACAGTCCCCTTGACATAATCGAACATCATCACCATAACCAGTTCGACCTGTTCCCCGACTACGGCCGACAGGTCCCCTTCGGCTGCGGCACATCTATCGTCTACAATTATTTGGACTACCGGGTCAAAAACAATACCGACAACACCTTCCAATTCCTCGTTACGGTATCGCCAACCCATCTCGAAGGCGAATTGCGAGCCGCCAAACCGATTGCCCACAGCTACCATATCATCGAGAAAGACAGTTGTTTCGAGCAAAGAAACGGCACCCATTACCGAAGAAACAAAATCTTCAGGAACATCGTCGACAAACAAACTGGTGTCACCATCGAATCACGCCTCATCATGGAATCCGACGCCAAAGTCATGTATGATATCGCCACTTAATGCGGGCTTCGCCCGCAAGTATTCAGTATTCAGGATTCAGGATTCAGAATGTGGATTTTCTTGTTCTTTTTTGACGCTTCGCGTCTATAAGTTACTAACCTGCTGCCATCATGACTCTGATTCGCTCCCGCACCACATCAACCACATCTCCCACCTCAACACGCTCCATCTCACCGCCGCGACGTTCCATGAGCTCCACTTGCCCGTCCACCAAAGCCTTCTGTCCTACCGTAATCCGCAAAGGATACCCAACCAGATCAGCATCCTTGAATTTCACCCCGGGACGCTCATCCCGGTCGTCCAGAACCGCCTCAACCCCAGCCTCCCCAAGCTCTTGGTATAACCCCTCCGCTACCCGATAAACCGCCTCATCCTTGATATTGACCGGCACAACAACGCACTGATAAGGCGCGATCGCCATAGGCCAAACAATCCCATTCTCATCATAATTCTGCTCCACCGCCGCCGCCATTGTCCGGCTGACGCCAATTCCATAACACCCCATATAACAAGGATGCTCCTTACCCTGTTCATCCAAGTAAGTCGCGCCTAGTTTTTCGCTGTACTTAACCCCAAGATTGAAAACCTGCCCAACCTCAATGCCCCGAGCTTCCTTCAGGGGCATCCCACACCGCGGACAAAGGTCCCCGCCGCCCACCAACCGAACATCCCCCACAACATCAGGAACAAAATCCCGGCCCGGAACCACATGACGAAGATGCCGCCCAAACCTATTTGCCCCGCAAGAAGCCTCAACCATAGCCATCACCGTGGGGTCCGCCACCACAAAGACACCTTGGGGCACCCCCACCGGGCCCAGTGAACCCGCTTCACATCCAAACAGTTTGGTCACCATTTCCGGTGCCGCTAAAGACACATCCGGAACTCTGCCCCATTTGTCCGCCAGCACATTGGCCAATTTCACCTCATTGACATCAAGATCCCCGCGTATCAACACAAGAACCCCTTTATCATCCGCCTGATAAACCAAAGATTTAACCATATCCCCAGGGGAACATCCGCAAAAATCCGCCACCTCAGAAAGGGTCTTCAGTGCCGCGCCGTCAGTCCCCACCGTCACAAACTCCTCACAGGTCGGTACCCCGGATACCCTTTCCCCACAATCAGCAGACTCGCCGCATTCAGCCCGTTCCACATTCGCGCCGTACTCGCAAGCCGGACAGAAAACCACTGCCGCCTCCCCCGCGTCAGCCAACACCATAAACTCATGGGTTCCCCCCGTGCCGCCGATCGCCCCCGGGTCAGCCTCCACCGCGCGGAAACTCAGCCCACACCGCCGGAACACCCGTTCATAAGCCTTATACATCAGCCGGTAGCTGGCCGCCCCTTCCTCCTGCCCCCGATCAAAAGAGTACAAATCCTTCATAATGAACTCCCGACCCCGCATTAATCCGAACCGGGGTCTGCGCTCATCTCTGTACTTATTCTGCATCTGATAGAGCAACAAAGGCAACGCCTTATACGACCGCACCTCCGACCGCACCAGATCCGTAATAATCTCTTCATGGGTAGGTCCCAAACAGAAAAACCGCCCATGCCGGTCCTGCAGCCGAAACATCTCCGGCCCATACACATCCCAACGGCCTGTTTCCTGCCAGATCTCCGCCGGTTGAATAATCGGCATCATAAGTTCCTGCCCTCCGGCACCATCCATCTCCTCCCTAACAATCTGTTCAATTTTCTTGATCACCCGCCACCCCAGAGGTAAATAAGTATACATCCCCGAAGCCACTTTGCGGATCAACCCCGCCCGATACAATAATTTATGGCTCACAATCTCCGCTTCCGCCGGAGCCTCCCGCAAGGTAGGATTGAGCAACTTGCAGACTCTCATAAAGAACCCCCCCTTAACATTTTAATCCTCAACAGACAACTCCCGGCGAATCTCCTCCACCAACACCTCATACAGCGCCTCCACCGGCACCTTCGCCACAACCTGACCTCTCTTAAACAGAATCCCCACCTCCCCGCTGCCCGCCACGCCGATATCCGCCTCCCGGGCCTCTCCCGGCCCGTTAACCACACATCCCATCACCGCCACCGTCAGCTTGCGATCCAGAGTAGGCAACGTCTGCAAATACTTCTCTGTCCGCTCCGCCAGTTCCGTCAACGGAAATCCCGTCCGGCCACAGGTGGGACAAGAAATAAGTTCCGGCGCGAAAACCCCCAATCCCAAAGTCTGCAAAATGCTTCGGGCAATGGGAATCTCCTCCACCGGATCCCCCGTCAGAGATACCCGGATGGTATCCCCAATCCCCTCCGACAACAACGCGCCAATCCCGATTGACGACTTCACCAGACAAGAACGCAACGTCCCTGCCTCCGTAACCCCCAAGTGCAGCGGATAATCCGTCAGCTTCGCGATTTGACGGTACGCCTCCAACATAACAGGAACATGGGACGACTTCAAAGAGATCTTAATATCCCGGAAATCCTCCTCCTCCAACAAACGAACGTGGCGCAACGCGCTCTCCACCAAAGCCTCCGCCGTAGGCCCGGCTTTTTCCAGGATATCCTTCTCCAAAGATCCTCCGTTAACCCCCACCCGAATCGGAATCCCCCTCCCGGCGGCCTCCCGGACGACCTCCCGAATTTTCCACTTCGCGCCGATATTGCCCGGATTGAGTCGCAGACCGTGAACCCCATTCTCAACAGCCGCCAAAGCCAGCCGATGATCGAAATGGATGTCCGCCACCACCGGCAACGGACTCGAAGAACAGATCTGCCCCAACGCGTCAGCTGCCGCCGCATTGGGCACAGCCAGACGAACCAGTTCGCAACCCGCCTTCGCCAAAACCTCAATCTGCTTCAGGGTCCCCTGAACATCCCGGGTATCCGTATTCGTCATCGACTGAATAACCACCGGCCCACCGGCACCAATGGTCACCCCTCCCACAACAACGGCCCTGGAAACTCTGCGTTGTACCATGAACACCCTCCCTTTCCCAATCCCATCCCTTGTATGTATACATTAGGCGCGAACAGGAATCCCCCTCCCGAAAAATTATAACATCTCTATATCAAACTTCGCAAAAAACCCCATAAAAACCTCCAAATACAAAGCCAGAACCAAAAACTGACTTTCTGTGAAGGAATTCGCGGTCGAATCTTGAATAGTATACTAATGCGGGCTACGCCCGCAAGTATTCAGTATTCAGGATTCAGTATTCAGAATGTGGATATTCTTGTTTTTTATTGATGTTGTTGCAACCTAAACGACTAAGACTATGTCACAAGACTCTGTTACATACCCCATATTAAATTAACAGAAAGGGAAAAACAATATGTCTACTTCAACGATGAAGGATATCATGCAATACGAACCCCTGTGGGGGATTTGGCACATCGACTCCGTAATAGGTGAAGGCGCCTACGGCGACGTCTACAAAATATCCCGGGAAGAATTCGGCAAAACCGTTTATGCCGCCGTAAAAATCGTCTCCATCCCTCATGACCAAGCCGTAATCCGGCAGCTGCACCAACAAGGTTACGACACCAACGCCATCAACGACATTTTTCAAGAGCTTGTTAAAAACATTGTCAGAGAGTCCGCCCAAATGGACGAATTGCGCGGCAATCCCCACATCCTTACCTACGACGATGTTCTCGCCATCAAGAAAACCGCCCCCTCCCTTTCAATGCTCTCCCCGGAACCCTTCCGTCCCCTGGACCCTCAAACCTCGGAGGCAACCGTGAACCCCGACCCCTTGAATTGGTCGCTCCTCTTCCGTACAGAACTGATGACAAACCTTACGAACCATATCAGCAACACCCCCCTATCCGAACAAGAGATTCTCAAACTCGGCATACATATCTGCCGCGCCTTGGAATTAATCTCACAAAAAAACTCTCTCCACATGGACATCAAGCCGGAAAACATCTTCGTCTCCCCGGAAGGCAACTATATGCTGGGCGACTTCGTTCTGGCCAGACAAATCGAATGCGTTATGGCCGGATACGCCAAGAAAGATCCCTCTGCATATATGGTTCCGGAAGTGCTGATGGGTAACTCTTGGGACAACACCATTGACACCTACGCCTTGGGCATGATCATGCACAACCTCCTTAGCCACAATCAGGATTCCTTGCTACCGGACACATTACCCATAACATTCCCGCAAGACTACTCCATACAGAAACGCCTCCAAGGCGAACCCCTTCCCTCCTTAGAAACAAACCATCCCGATCTGAACACCCTCATACAAAAAGCCTGCGCCTTTGTTCCCCAAGATCGTTTTTCCAACCCGACAGAAATGCGCCTGGCTCTGGAATCTATTTCCGGAAACAACGTTTTCCCCATAGTTTCCGACACATTAATAACCCCTTCATTCCAATCCACCCCCACGCACGAAACGGCCTTCCCATACGAAACGGCCCTCCCGTATGAAACGGCCCTCCCATACGAAACAGCCCTCCCCTACGAAACGGCCCTCCCGTACGAAACGGCCCTCCCGTATGAAACGGCTCCCTATGACGCCACCCTCCCCTATGAATCCTCCCCGTACGAAGCCACCCCCCCATTTAAAACCTCCCCCTCGTTCCAAGCCAACCCCTCATCCAAATCCTTCAAAAAACCCGCCCTCCTTGTAGCGGGAATTCTCGCAGGAGCTTTGCTCATCGGCGGCTACGTTCTCGCGATGAACAAAAACGATCCCTCAAACCTATCCATGTCAACTTTAGCGACATCAGACTCATCCGGATCAGACAAACAACCAAAGGATCAGGACTCATCGCAGCCAGGAACCTCTTCGAACCAGGAAGAAACAACTGACCCGATCAAAGATGAAAAAGACACAGGATCCCCAAGCGAATCTGCCACCGATCCTTCAGCCGACCCGGCATACCAGCCCGGTACACCCGCAACCAATACATCCCCCGAAACATCCGGAACCTCAACGCCATCTGCTTCCACAAATCCCTCAACATCTCCATCCATGAACACCCCCTCGACGCCGACACCAACGCCGACGCCGACACCGACGCCGACACCAACACCGACACCGACACCAACACCGACACCGACACCGACACCGACACCGACGCCGGCGCCGACACCCGTTGAAAAACGCTTTCCCAACCAAAGAATAACCGACAGTCAACTCGCGGAAATGGTCCGAAACGGTACTATCCCGCGGAACACGACGGTTTTGTGTTTGGAATACAACAATATCACCGACATCACACCCCTGCGGTCGTTGACCAATCTAACAGCCCTATGCTTATGCGGCAATAACATCAGCAATCTTGAGCCCTTAAGCTCCCTTCAGACACTAACGACATTGAATCTTAGTAACAACAGGCACATCGCCAACGCCACACCACTGTATTCGCTCAACAACTTAACAGACCTGCGCATACAAAACAGTTCTCTCAATTCGAACTCCATCAACGCACTGAGAAGAGCCTTGCCAAACTGTCGCATCACATATTAAGCGACTAAGTGAAATCGGGAAAATGCTGAATTCTCTGATTCAAAAACTAGCCACTAACCGAGGAATCGGCCGGCGGACGCTTCTCGGTTGTACCACCTTGCGGGCGTAGCCCGCGTTAGTCCCTTACGGACGCGAAGCGTCAAAAAAGAACAAGAAAATCCACATTCTGAATACTGAATCCTGAATACTGAATACTTGCGGGCGTAGCCCGCATTAGGGTTTATGCTGTCAAATGTACCGCTTCCCCTGTCTCCTGACATTGATAGATCGCCAGAATAATCTCCAACGCCTTCCGTCCTTCCTCACCGCAGACGGCAGGCGTTTGATTTTTCCAAACGCTACGAACAAAATCCGCAATCAGTTCACGGTGCCCATACCCATACACAGAAGGCGGATCGGCTTCCTGAGCAGCGAAAATCCGCTGTTTCTCTTCTTCGCTGTCCGCAAACTCCCAAGTCTCAATCCTATTAACAGCGATACCACCAACAATGACAGATCCCTCCGTCCCAAAAACGTTCAGAGTCTCCTCGATGTTTTTGGGATAAATCGTGCTGGCCGCTTCAATCACCCCAATGGCACCATTGGCAAACTTGAGGACTGCCGCCCCCACATCCTCCATCTCAATAGGCCGCATCGCCCTTCGGGTAAATCCGAACACCGTATCAACCGGCCCAAACATCCACTGCAACAGATCAATATTATGAATTGACTGATTCATCAACACCCCGCCATCCTGTTCCCGGGTCCCTCGCCAAGGGGCTTGCAAATAATACCCGTCGTTCCGATTCCAGCGAATCGAAGCCTGACCATGGGTCAGTTTGCCAAATCGTCCGGCTTCCAAAGCCTGCCGCAGAATCTTGACCGAAGCGTTAAACCGGTTCTGATGAATAACCCCCAGTTTGACATCCGCTTCCCGACAAGCCTCAATCAGAGCATCCGCCTGTTCTAACGTCATCGCCATAGGTTTTTCCACCAAAACATGCTTTCCGGCCCGGGCCGCGGCAATCCCAATCTCCGCGTGTATGCCACTGGGGGTCGCAATGCTGACAGCATCAACATCCTCACAAGCGAGAACTTCGCGATAATTTGCAAAAACCTTCAGAGGCTCATCCACACGATACTTTCGGGCAAACGCCTCAGAAAGCTCCGGCACCGTATCACAGACAGCCACCAAGCGGCCTCGCGCGCCCAACTCATTCTCCTCATTCAACGCCAAAAAAGATTCTGCGTGTTTAGGCGCAATACGCCCACACCCGATTAAAGCAAACCGTAAAGGCTCATGAAACATCAATTACACCCCCATATATTCATCAATGGTTCGGGATCCCCCCAAACCTCGATTCCGCGGACCCACGTTACTGCGAACCTCGGAACAGGGGCAACAGCTTGCGCAGTTCCTCGATAACTTGTTCCTCCTCAATTTCGCTGCCCCGGTCGTGGATAAGCTGAACCAGCATCCGCAACCCTTCGCTGTTAATATCGTTTGCCTGAGCGATGAAAATCCTCTTATGGCGCGTTGAACGCGTCCCTTCCTCTGACGTCAACAGCTCCTCATAGAGTTTTTCGCCGGGTCGCATCCCCGTAAACATGATCTCAATATCGCGGCCTTCCTTGAGCCCGGACAACCGGATCAAGTCCCTGGCTAAATCAACAATTTTGACAGGGCTACCCATATCGAGAATGAAAATCTCCCCCCCCTTGGCCATGGCGCCGGCTTGAATAACCAGCTGACTAGCCTCAGGAATAGTCATGAAATAACGGGTCATTTCCGGATCCGTTACCGTCACCGGACCACCCGCCGCGATTTGACGCCGGAATGTCGGCACGACACTGCCCCGACTTCCCAACACATTCCCGAACCGCACAGCGGCAAAAACAGTCTCAGAACGCGTGCTAAGATCTTGAATCAGCATCTCCGCCACCCGTTTCGTCGCCCCCATAACGCTGGTCGGGTTAACAGCCTTATCGCTGGAAATCAACACAAACCTTTTCACCCCCAACGCAGCGGCGGTTTCAGCCAAAGTGCCGGTTCCCAAAACATTATTCAGCAACGCTTGTTCCGGATTCTTTTCCATCAGAGGGACATGTTTGTGAGCCGCAGCGTGGAACACAACCCCGGGCCGGTACCGTTCAAAAACTCGACGCACTTTATTCTTATCCCGGATATCCATAATCTCCGTTTCCAGAACAGGCCAGTTTTTCTGAGTATTTTTGCGCATATACGCCCCCAGCTCCTGCTCAATATCAAAAATCGTGTTCTCCCCATGACCCGTCAAAACAAGCTTGGCCGGAGCAAACCCGATCAACTGCCGACAGATCTCAGACCCGATAGATCCGCCCGCCCCGGTTACCAACACAACCTGATCTTTGAGATACCCCGCCATCTCCTCCAAATCCAGCGACACAGCGTCCCGTTGCAGCAAATCCTCAACCTCCACTTGACGCAACTTATTAATAGTAACATCGCCGCTAAAGATATCATAAACCCGGGGGAGGATTTTTAGAGCCACATTGGTATCCTGGCAGATCGTGATGATCTCACGCAAGGGTTCCCCCGTTACAGAAGGCAACGCAATGATAATCTCCTGGATCTCGTGTTTCTCCACCAAACGGGGAATATCATGACGCCGCCCCAAAACCGGAATACCCTGTAACCGAAGCCGTTGCTTGTCCGCGCTGTCATCAACAAAACCCACGGGAATCCGCGCATGTTCCGGATAGTTGCGCAACTCCCTGAGCGCCAACGCCCCCGCGTCACCGGCACCAATAATCAACACGCGTTTCGCGCCGGGTGGCCCGTCAAGAACAGCGCGCCCCGCGCCGACACGCTCCGCCCCGTTACCGTTGCCACCGCCCCAGACCCGAGCGCTCATCCGTTGCACCCGCGGAATGAAACGGGACAGTCCGATCAACGCCGTTACGGACAACCAACTTAATACGCTGACACCGTGAGGTATCCGCTGAATCCCTTCATACTCAGACGGTTCAATAAGAGAAATCCCATAGACAACAATAACCATGACAACAACCCCAACGAAGCTGCTTGCCGTGATGCTGACAAGCTCACGCACACTGGCGTAGCGCCAAATACTGCGATAGATCCCCACAAAATAAAAAATGATAAGCAACGCTATAGTGGCGACAACAGCCGAAATAACATACGTCTTCATATAGTTCCGAAACATTGTGGTATCTTCATAAAAACGCAAATAGTAGCTGCCGAAAACAGCAATGTTGATCAGAAGCGCATCCAACAGCATCAGCAACAATGTCCGTCTCACATGTGACATTGAATCATTCTCCATTTCCACCCACGTACTAATTAGGTTATAATACATTGAAACCCCAAGGAGCCAGAAGTCTCACCCTATTGTACTGCAGTTTTTCTTATTTGACAAATGTTTCTAAGATGTCTCATTTACTTATCTTTGAGGAGATGAGCCTTATGGATCCGGAAATAGAAACCATGAGCGACTTTTTTGATAACCGCGCGAGCATCTACGACCAACAGCATCTGGGCATGATCGCCGGCGGCATTGAAAGCAAAAACCTGATCGCTTCATACTTGCCACAACGAACCCAAACATTGCTCAATCTCGGCATTGGGACAGGATTGGAACTTGATGCCATTTATCAACGATTCCCTAATATCGCGATCACAGGAATCGATATCTCCATCCACATGCTGGCACAGCTTAAAGACAAATATCCCAACAAGACCATGACTTTGCGCTGCGCCAACTATCTGACCTCCGACTTAGGTCACAATTTGTACGATGCTGTCGTGTCCGTCATGTCCCTGCATCATTACAACCATCCAACCAAAACCACCCTTTACCGCAAAATTCACAATTGCCTCAAATCAGACGGACTCTACATTGAATGCGACTACATGCTATCGGAACTCGACTACGAGAACCCCGACGAAATCGAGAAAGCCTTCTTTGAGGAATGGGCCCGAATTAAAGCCGAGAAACAACTATCAGAAACTCAAGATTATCATTTTGACACGCCATGCACTGTTTCCAACCAGAAGAAAATGCTGAAGGAAGCGGGGTTTGTCCATATCAACCAAGCCTGGCACCGCAAAAACGCCGTCATCCTTGTGGCCACACCTTCACTTTAGTCGCTTACGGACGCGAAGCGTCAAAAAAGAACAAGAAAATCCACATTCTGAATACTGAATACTGAATACTGAATACTTGCGGGCGTAGCCCGCATTAGAATAGATTAATCGAACAATGTAGCCAATAAGATACTGCGATTACGGAAGATGTGTGTTGTTCACCTATGGTTATGATTGGAGTTGACGATATTTTCCGGGGTGTTGGCGGGCAGCGGCTTGGGTTTCGGCTTTAGGGCGTCCCTTTCCTCTGAGCGGACAACTGCCAGCGGCACGAAGCTGTTGGCTGAAAAACTTTCCTAAACCTTGATATACATAGGATTGAGCTTGCCACCGCAAAACGGGGTATACACCATTAGATATTACGAGGCATACATTGGCAAGAAGATGAAAAAAAATAGGAGGTCGCGTGTATGAGTAACGACATCTTAGAAAAAGATTTCCCGTCAGAACAGGACGAGAACGCTACCAGATCCCTGCAAGCCCTCAATATCACAGGCGAAGCAACCGAAAGGCGGGAAGCCTCAGTCAAACATTTCCGCAACGGAGACGGAACCTATGTTGCCGTAGATTACGGCTATCCTGTCCATTACAGGGAATCCTCTG
>Ga0082212_10006621_pt1 | contig 15516 bp, 12 predicted proteins | sample TergutNt197P3_FD_71548 | JGI IMG/M metagenome (GOLD analysis project Ga0082212, IMG submission 71548) | Neocapritermes taracua P3 segment gut microbial communities from Petit-Saut dam, French Guiana - Nt197 P3 | ecosystem: Host-associated > Arthropoda: Insects > Digestive system > Gut ...
TTACGCAATCTAAGCGGCAAAAATAATCATTCTTCTTTGCATTCTCATCTAATTCTTCTAATTTTGTGCGCCAATTTATAAATGATACGACAAAATGAAGAAAGTTTTAGTTACCTATAATTTATTTCGCGAGGGTTTTAAAGAGCTTGAATCAAAATATGATGTCACATTTCCGTCTAATGAAAAAGTAAATTTTAAATTTGCAGAAGTAATCGATATTATACCTGAATTTGACGCATTATGTTCTATGTTCAACTTTCCCGTAACGAAAGAATTGATGGATAAAGCCGTTAAATTAAAAGCTATTTCCAATTTTGCAGTTGGCTTTGATAATATTGACGTCGGATACGCGCATGAAAAAGGAATTGCCGTACTGAATACGCCCGATCCTGTGACAAATCCTACCGCAAATTTAGCCCTTGCTTTACTGTTGGATACCGCCCGGCGTGTATCGGAGTTAGATCGTAAACTCCGCTTGTTTTGCGGCAAATTGGAGCGGGGTGTAGATATTAATTTGGGGCTTCCAGTCACACATCAAACACTTGGTATCATAGGAATGGGAAGGATTGGGAAGGCGCTTTGCAAACGTGCCGTAGCTTGCGGTATGCATGTGGTCTATCATAACAGACATCAACTCAGCGAAGAAGAAGAAAAAAGACTCGGCGTTACGTATATGTCTAAAGATGAGTTGTTAAGAAAATCAGACTTTGTTTCTATCAATGCTCCCTATACATCCGAAACCTTTCATCTGATTGGCGAAGATGAACTACGCATAATGAAATCGACTGCTATTCTAATCAATACCGCTCGCGGTGCGCTTGTCGATGAGAAGGCATTAATAAAAGCATTGCAAAACAACGAAATCGCAGGTGCGGGATTAGATGTGTTTGAATTTAATGATATACCCTTGCCAGAACTGTATTCATTTGACAATGTTGTGCTTACGCCTCATATCGGTACTCAGACGATGTATTCACGGATTGAAATGGTTAAAAACGTTTGCGACAATGTGATAGGGTTTTTTGAAGGAGATCGGCCGGTTTCTCGTGTTTTGAATTTGTGAGAATCGGGCTCTTTTATATGCTGTTTGCAATTTCGATTTTAACGCAAAGTCGCAAAGTTCTCGCAAAGATCGCAATGTTTAAATTTTTTATAATCTTGTTATTTAATTTGCCTACTATATAAAGTGGATTAAGGTCGTTACCCGCAATGATAGAATTTGTTGACTAATTCCATCATTTTTGCGGGATTATCCTTTATCTCCTGCCTGATATTCTTATCATTGTACGATTCTAATTTTGATATGACACTATCAATCAGAGCCGGGTGAAAAATTCCATCCTTTTCATAAGTAGATCTGTTCTTCTTTAATTCTTGTGCTGACTCGTAACAAGAAGCGGGTAATTGTTCCAATGCTAACATTTTATTTCTGTTGCGACTATCGTGTATATTGAAGTCTACATAAGTTCTATCAGCAACTTCGAGTGCATTTTCCATTTCAAAACCCTGCTTGGCAGCAGTGATTAAGCCTGCCATCATTAGATATACATCTGCCGAACAGTCGGGAGAGCGCATTTCTACGGTCTGTCTGTCCGGCAAATCCTGTAATTCTTGCTTTTCTAACGGATTCTCCATAGCCATCATATTTGTATTATGTCTCCATCCAAGTGGAACTCTTACTAATACGGAACGGTTTCGGTCACCCCAACAAATACTTGTGGGCGCTTCCTGGTGTGGTACTAATCGAAAATAAGAAACCGGATTTGTATTGCCGAATGCGGTTAATGAAGGTGCACATTGCATATACCCTGCAATTGCTTTTTTTGCATCGTTAGAAAGTTTTCCGGCATCTGTCATTACACTTATGCCTTTTTTCTTCATTGCTGTATGGAAGTGCATACCGCTACCGGCCTTTCCTTCTGTGATTTTGGGAGAAAATGTGATGTCTAATCCTTGCGACCAGGCGAGCGTTCGTAATATCCATTTTGCTAAAAGCAACTGGTCGGCTGCTGTTTGTGCCGGATTGACCAAAAATTCTATTTCGTTCTGCTCATATATTTTTCCATCTAACGAAAAATTTCCTACTTCCGAATGGGTATATTTTATCTGCCCTCCGGCGCGCGCTATCAAATCCATCGCTTTATTTCTAAATGCATAAAATTTGGAGAACGGTTGCGATTCATGATAACCTCTTTGATTCTCAGTTACAAATAAATTCTGTTCGTTATCTATCACATAAAATTCCAGCTCGCCCATTGCTTCAAAACTGAATCCGGTCGTTGCAGTGAAAAATCTTTGTGCTTTTTGCAAAGTATATTGAGGAGAGGTTTCTAAAGGGAGGCCTTCGTTTGTGAAGTAAGAACAAATCATTCCAAGCGTCGGTATTTCAGCAAAAGGGTCTATGTATGCCGTACAAAAACGTGGGATCACATATAAATCGCTTGAGCCTGCCTCTATATAAGGGAAAATATTTGAACCGTCAATTCTTTCTCCGCATGATAGAATATTGTCTAAGTATGCATGACCGGTAACCGGAAAACTCAATGTTTTCAATCGTCCGTCGTGCGCAGGATATCTGAAATCTATGATTCTTATACCGTTGTTTATGACATATTTGATAATGTCGTCTTTAAAAAAATCCTTTTGTTCTTTTCCTAAAAAAGCAACTAATGGATTGATATTAAAATCTAAAATATTCTTCATTTGTTAATTAAATTCGCCACCATATTTTATAAATGCATCTGCCATATATTGCTTGATTCGAGCTTCGTCGCTTTTTTTGCATATTAACAACACATTGCCCGATTCGGCAATAATATAATCGTTCAATCCTTGAATTACAGCAATTCTATCCGTTCTATCTAATGCAATGATATTATTTTCAGCATTATACAACAACGCTTGTGAATTTAGCACGGCATTATTTGATTCTACTTTATTTGCAATATCAAAAATCGAACCCCATGTCCCTAAATCAGCCCAACCGAAATCTACCGCCAACATAAACACATTATCCGCTTTTTCCATTATTCCATAGTCAATCGAAATTTTTTGACAGTAAGAAAAGTTAGATTCTATGAACTTTCGTTCTTCCGGCGTATTGAACAAGTTTTTCCCTATATCGAAACGTGCCGAAATATCAGGCAGAAATTTCTTAATGGCATCTAAGATAGTGTCTACATTCCAAAAAAACATTCCTGAATTCCAAAAAAATTCGCCGCTTTCTACAAACACATTGGCTAACTCTTTATTGGGTTTTTCGGTAAACGTCTTTATTTTTGTGAACTCACCCAAAGTTGTTTCGCTGCTCTGAATATATCCATAAGCGGTTTCCGCCCTGCGCGGGATAATGCCAAATGTGACTAATGCTTTGTTTTTACGCACAAAACTTAATCCTTTTTTAACATCCTTAATAAATTGTTTTTCGTTTGTTATTAAATGATCTGAGGGCGTTACTACAATATTAGCCTTTGGGTTACAAGCTTTGATATGATATGCAGCGTAAGCGATACAAGGTGCCGTATTACGACGCGCTGGCTCCAAAAGTATCTGGTTTTCTTTCAGTTGCGGCAATTGCTCTTTTACCAAATCTACATAAATATTATTCGTAACAATATAAATATTTTCGTTGGGAACGACCTTTGCAAATCTGTCAAAAGTCATTTGTAAAAGCGAACGCCCAGCGCCAAAAAAATCTAAAAACTGTTTGGGACGCGTCTCTCTGCTAAATGGCCAAAATCTTGTCCCGATGCCTCCACCCATTATAACACAATAATTATTATTCATTTTTCAAGTTATATAATTAGTCTTTAATATGAAACGTAAAAGCGTGTAAATTATTCTATTTAACAATACAAAAAAGTATATTTTTCCGGATCATGTCAAATCGCTTGATGCAAAATCTAATGAGATATAATTCGCATAACTTTGGCAAACTTCAGCAGAAAATTTAATTCCGTAACGAATAATGTGCTCCCATGTTTCTGCATTTATGGAAGAAAGATTGTTTAAGCCAATATTGTATTTGTTAAGACCGTAAATTATTCCGGCATTGAAATTATCGCCTGCGCCAATGGTACACACAGTTTCTATTGGGATGGAATCGTAGTGTGATTGGATTGATTCGGTATAGAGATTTACGCCATCCGGCCCAAATGTTGTGATTAATCTCTTACAATAATATTGTACTTCATCTTTATAAACCCGGTCAATATTTTTTTTATCGTATAAATTAAGAAAATCCTCATCAGATCCGCGAACTATATCGGCCAATTCATAATTCTCAATGACTGACGGTCGTACACGTATCGCGTCGTGGATATGCGATTTGCGGAAATTAAGGTCGTAATAAACAATGGCTTTTTGCGCTTTGGCATATTCAAGCAGTTCGACAATGCGACTTCTGTTCAACGGATTTAAAGCATAATAGGAAGCCAGCAAAACAATATCATCAGGGTTTATTATTGGGAAAGAAGAGGTTATGTCCGAAGTAGTATGATTTGTATAAAAGAGATACTCTGCATTGTTCGATACATCGAGGAATGCCATAGAAACAGGGGTTTTCCCATTGGATAACAAACTGATATAATCGGTTTGCATATTATTGGTTTGCATAAAATCCGTAATTAATTTCCCAACCGGGTCGTTCCCAACCTCGCCGATAAACGATACCGGCATTCCAAGGCGACTTAGCGAAACCATTGCATTAAAAACCGACCCTCCCGGAACAGCTGAATGAGGCTGACCGTCTTTCATGATCACATCGAGAATAACCTCGCCGATACCTATTACCTTTCTCATTGTATGTTGTTTTCTCCCTTGCTTTGTTTACGACTTTTCGCCCCCAAATAACCTCCGTGATGGCGTTTGGCATAATCGGAACTATTAAAATGTATCTGTTTCATTACGCTTACTACCAACAGATCGCCTATAACCGTCATTGTTGTTGCAGAAGTAGTCGGCGTCAATCCCAATGGACAAACTTCTTCCGGTGCGCCCGTACAGAGACAGGCGGCAGATTCTTTTGCCAACCGGCTGTCCGGATCCGACGTTATCACAATATATTCAATATCTTCTACCAAGCCCCTCGCTAACTGTACCAACTCAAGCAATTCTCTTGTTTTGCCGGAGTTTGAAATCAGCAACAGTAAATCATTTTTACGAACAATCCCTAAGTCGCCATGCTGTGCCTCACTCGGATGAAGAAAACAGGCAGGCGTACCTGTTGAACTGAACGTGGTAGCTATATTCATAGCCACTTGGCCGGCTTTTCCCATTCCACTTGTGATCAGTGTGCCGCCTAAAGAATGTATTTTTTTTATAATCAAATCAATAGCCTTGTCATATTCTGTTGTTACCGGAATACGACGAATAGCTTCAGCTTCTTTTTCCAGAATGGAAAGGTATTTTTCTCTGTTCATAAATGCAAAAGTAATAGAATATTTTTTTAAACCAATATAAAATAACGTATATTTGCATCCGTTGATATTATAAAGAACCAAAAATTATGTATAAAAAAATTCTCCACCTCTTGTTTTTGATTTGTGGAATAGGAATGATGATAGCTTGCCGGCAAAGCTCGACATTTATTGTAAAGGGTATTGTGGCCGGAGCCGACGGACAAACAATCTATTTGGAAAATGTCGGACTTGCGTCTATTGAGTTGATGGATTCCGTTAAACTTAATTTATCAGGACACTTTTCTTTTAAAAAACCTCGCCCTGACTACCCGGATTTTTATCGTTTGCGGTTGAAGAACCAACAGATAAATTTGGCAATCGACTCGACCGAAACAATAATTATTACAGCTGATGCAGGTTCTTTTGCGACTTCTTATTCCGTTGAAGGTTCATATAATTGTTCGGCAATTAAGGAAATAACGTTGGCACAATTAGATGCAAACCACGAATTAAGACGTTTACGCAATGATTTTGAAGCGAAAAATATTTCGGATTCGGTCTATCAACAGCTAACGCTTAATATTATCAACGATTATAAATCGGTTGCCCTGAAATATATATACGGACAACCCATGTCAACATCCGCCTACTTTGCTCTTTTTCAGCAAATTGAAGGACAGTTATTATTTGACATATTTGATAAAACCGATTCCCGCGCTTTTGGCGCAGTTGCAACAAGTTATAACTTTCATTACCCCAATACTCAGCGTGCAATGCATTTGAATAACCTGGCGTTACAATCATTGAAAGTGATTCGAAACGCACAGCCAATGGATATTGACGCGAATGAAATTGATTTATTGGAAGTGGAACTGCCTGATGTTTCGGGCAAAAACATCAAACTTTCCGACATTTCAAAAGGGAAAGTAATCATTCTCAACTTTACCGCCTATCAGGCTGATTTCTCGCCCGATTTAAATCAGTTTTTGTTAAACATCCATACAAGGCAGCATTTCAAAGGATTGGAAATCTATCAGATATCGTTGGACAACGATATCCATATCTGGAAAAATACAGCTTCTAATTTACCATGGATTTGCGTACATGACCAACAATCAGTAAACTCCCGCTTTGCTCTTCTTTACAATGTACAACAATTACCGGCTTTGTTCGTGTTGGATAAAACCGGCGCTATTGTAAAACGTATTGACGATATTAACACAATCGAAAACGACGTCATATCATTGTTATAACTCTTGACGAAATCAGATGAAATTCGCGTAATTCGCAGACACATACGTCATTATTCTACCACAATGATTTGATTCGCCTGTACAATGGCTCCATTCGCTCCGATACCTTCGACGGTAATCAGATAGCTGCCGGGGAGGTCGGAGGTAGTAAAGGGGATGACCAATTCGGTTTGTCCATGACTTTGGATGGATGGCTCCCACAGCAATGTATGCCTGAAATCAGGCAGGCGGGATGACATATTGTTTGCATCATATTGAGGCGCGTAAAAATACCGGTAGGGTTGTGTTCCTTCGAAATCAAACAACTGTGTGTTTTCACCGAATGTAAATCCGGGAAAGTCATTTTGGTAAGAGTAGAACGCAATCATGCCGTCAAAGAGTTGACCGCCAAACATATAACGGCCAATATGAAGATCGATCGTTTTAATCTGTAACGGATTATAACTACACATCAACTCATGGTTTGACACAGGAATATTATCAAACAGCACCAGCACGTTGTTGGTATAGTTTTCCAAACTTTCGGTCATCATCGTAAATGCGCGTCCTTCGTTTGTACGGCGTATTCTGGCAAATGCTATAAATTCGATAAATACTTCTTCCATGTTGGGAAATCGCGTGTATTCATCTAAAATATAGCGACTATACGGCTGAAACCGGTAGCAGGAGCCGGTTTCCCTGATAGAGCTTAGTGAGTCGGCCAAATATGCATGGGTCACTTGCACGGACAGATTCCTGCGTTGCAGGTAATCGCGCCAAGTACTGTCGGGATTGAAAAGTGGTAGTTGAGCAGATGTGTGCAAGGCATAGGGAGGGCGGATATCTACGCGGTATTTTTTACCGGACAGCGGGATAGCAGTGGTAGTCAGTTCCTGTTTCCCGGCAACACATTGAGTATAAAAGGCTACATTCCCTTTTTCGTCGGCCTGACCCGAAAACAATTGAATGTCTTTACCGGGGAAAGACAGAAAACTAAGAACCTGCGTATTGCCGGAAGGGTTGCCTGTTTCCAAATCAATTAATGTTCCATCTATTATCGCCCCTTCATATTCGGGCAAAAACCGATCAACAGTATAAGCAAAGTTGTTTCCTTTTGCTTGTTTTTTCCAGTCGGATATTGTTGTCTTTGTTTCTAAATCAGGGTCTATTCCGGCAATGGAAACCCCTAACGAAATATTGTCGGCAGGCAATCCCTTGATTCGTATCTCACCTTTGTTGCGTTTGGTATAGGACGACTTGTCGACAGACAGGTCAACCGGTTGTCCGTTTGCTTCGAAGGCATCGAATGAGAGAGGTATAGAGGTATCATCTGCATACAGTTCAGTGTTTTGGTTAAACGGATTGACAATCGCAATTGTTTTTTCAAAAAAGGCGCTTTCACCTTCGTTACGCATATACCGTGTATAGGCGATCATCCGGTAATAACCCGCCGGAAGCATAGCCGGCAGTTCCATCCAACCGGCGCCCGTACCATTCCGGATATCTATTTTTACCTGTACTTCGGGTATGGAATCACGGACGAGTTCGACATAGCCGATTTTGCTCAACGACGTCAACCGGCCTTCCGTATCTGTTGTATACATTTTCAACCACAGCAATTCTCCTGCAAGATATAGTTGCTTATCAGTCTGTAAATAAACGCGTTCCTGTGTCTGAGCTTTCAGTATTGTTTGCCCTGCACAGCAAATACAAACAATCAAAAGAAACCGGAACTTTATCATAGAAATGTTTATAATTTTATTAATCATGGTTAAAATTTGATATTATATGAAAGATAGGGAACGGGAGCGCCGAAGATGGCCATTTTGTATCCTTTCAGCACGCCATTTTCTGCTGTGTAATAGACCGAATACGCATTTTTCCGTCCGGTCAGGTTATAGACGCCAATAGAGAAGCTGCTATGGGTAAGCAATGTAAGGTGATGGCTTGGTTCGATATTGAGGGCAAAGTCCAACCTGAAAAAGTCGGGTATCCGGTATTGATTCCGTTCCGAATAATGCACCTGTTCGCCTCCCGCATATTCGTATTTGGAAGTAGGCAGGGTAATGGGACGGCCTGTGCTGTAATCACAATTCAGCGACATGCTGTATCGTTGCGTAAATTTGTAGTTACCGGCTAATTTGAACTCGTGTGGCTTATCGTAAGACGATGGATACCAGTTGCCTCTATTGATGGGATGTTCATCACGCGTGTCGTTCTGGCGAAGTTCGGAACGTGAGTACGAATAACTCATCCATCCGTTCAGCTTCCCCTGTGTTTTCTTCAACATCAACTCAACGCCGTAAGCCCTTCCCTGCGTACTGATCACATCGGTTTCGATATGATGGTTCATCATCAACTGAGCGCCGCTGCGATAGTCTAAATAGTCGTTCATGGTCTTATAGTAAAATTCGACCGACGACTCAATCGTACTGCTCAAAAAATTCTTATAGATACCTGCAGCGGCCTGCATACCGGTCTGGGGTTTGATATTGGCATCGCTCAATTTCCATGTATCGGTTGGCGACATAATGGCTGTATTCGACAATTTATGAATATATTGGCTCATTGTATTGACGCCGGCCTTAACTGATAAATCCGCATTGATGATATAACGGGCCGAAAAGCGCAGTTCCGGATACTGCCATGTTTTGAAAAAACTGCCTGCTGCCGCTTCTTTTGTTTCCAGCAAGCTTGTTTCCTGTGGCAAGAATGTCGGGTCGTAAATATGATAGGTTCGAGGCCCCATGGCGTTGAACAGACTGTAACGGATGCCTGCATTGATCGAAAACGCCGGTGTGATATCCCATCGATCGGACAGAAAGACAGACGATTCTAAGGCCTGATCCTGTTGAATGTGATCTTCCTTTATCAGTGATTCGGGCGAATCGGGCAGAAAATCGCCCGGATTAAGTTTATATAAAACCGTTCCAAGTCCAAAATCCAGTGTATGATTGTCGTTCAGGTAGGAAGTAAAGTCTAATTTTCCAAAATACTGGTTTATTCCAAACTGAAGGGTAAAGGCTTCAAAACGATTTTCATTCAACGAGTTTTTATAATCATAGTGGTCATATCCTACAATAAAAGAGCTTGTGAGTTGATTATTGAACAGATGCCGCCATTTGGCCGAAGCGTTCATATTCGTGTAACCATAACGGTCGTTCTCAGAAAACTGGAAGCGGTCGTGGCTGTAATATCCGCTGATATACAGGTTGTCCTTATCGGAAAACTTATGATCTGCGATAAGGTTCAGGTCGTAGAAGCCGGCTGTTCCGTTGCTGTATCCGCTTTCTTCGGGCAGCATATTCAGTATCCAGTCGGAGTAGGTCGTACGGCCTGCTGCAATAAAGGATGTTTTCTTTCCGATAGGCCCCTCCAATGTGAGTCGGCTGGTTAGTAATCCGATACTGGCCGAACCGGTAAATTCTTTTTTATTCCCTTCCCGTCCTGTAATGTCTAATACGGACGATATGCGCCCGCCATATTTGGCCGGAATGCTGCTCTTGTACAGTTCGATATCTTTTACCATATCGGGATTGAATGCCGAAAAGAAACCAAACAGATGCATGGGGTTATAGATGGTTCCGTTATTAAACAGGATCAGATTTTGATCGGTCGCTCCTCCGCGCACATTAAAACCGCTGGAGGCTTCTCCGACTGCTTTGACGCCCGGAAGCATCATCACGACACGGATCACATCGGTTTCTCCAAACGCAGTCGGGATATTTTTGATTTCTTTGATTTGTATTCGTTCGACTCCGATGGTTGTATTGCGTATATTGGCAACCCGTTCGGCGGTAACCACCACTTCCCGCAACGAATAAACCTGCTCTTCAAGCTCTATATCCAATTTCCCATTGCCAAACAACACAACCTGCCGGTAGGTTTCCTTCAGACCGGTTCCTCTGAGCAGCAATCGATGTCGTCCTGAAGGCAGTTGCAAGGAATAGAAGCCGGAGGCATCCGTTGTTGCCGTATTGGCCATATTTTCTGTGTATATGACGGCTCCGACAATCGGCTCACCGGTTTTGAAGTCGGACATCATCCCTGTCAGCACTACTCTGTCAGGGATATTGGATGCGAGTTCGTCGCCGATCGTATATACTTTATTTTCGGAGTTGGCTTTTTGATCCAGCGGATTGGTCAACATTCCGGGGATACTTTCTCTTTGCCGTCGGGTTCGCAGCGTAAAGTAATCTTCCGGAAGCAATGTGGTTAGTTTCCTGTCTTTCAGGATGAAAATATATTGTTCTTCAAAGACGGAAACCTGAAAAGGTGTTCCTGCAAGTGCTTGTAGCAATGCTGTTTCAGGGGTTTCGTCCGTGCATTGGACGGATAGCAGCAGCGAATCGGTTTCCGCAGGAGTGCAATAGATCGTGTACCCGCTTTGCTGTTCGATCAGGCGGAATACCTCATTGGCCGGTTGCTGTCTCATATCGAGAGAAACCTTCTGCTGGGCGAAACCGGTGAAGGCAGTCGCCCAGTAATACAGCAGACAATAACTGATTATTCGTTTCATTTGTTCAGTGTTTCATAGTAATTGACTAAAGCTACAATAGACTGTTCGAAGTGTGCTTTGAAATCCAATTTGTGTTGTTTGGCATACTCATTCAGTTCTTTTTTTCTTCCGGCAAAGAGTTTAAGCAGTGCATTTTTATTTTTTACGGGGTAAGGGATTCCGTCGATATAGATGACATACTGTTCCTGCATACGAAAATGTCGTTTGACTTCTATGTTCGACAGTTCATTTCTGACAGTCACATAGTATTTTTTGACGAAAGGATATGCTCCGTCGTCAATCAGTATCCTGTATTGTTCGCCCGCATCCGGTTCATCATCAACAGAGGTAATGATCGTAAATCCGTTTATTAATGCATAATTAAACTTTTCTTTATCTATGACTACCCGATATGGTTTGTCCGGATAAATAACAGTCAATTCATCTCTGAATAAATCCAGCCGCATATAAATATCCTGATAAACCACCGCGTTGTAGCATAGTATGCCTTTCACATATTGATCCGAGCCAAGAAAGGCATGATTTACAAACTGCCTGCTGTCGAAGGGCGTTTCGATCTTCCCGTTATACAGGGAGCCATATTCTTTCGTGCCGACAAGATAAGTCTGAATAACGCCATCCGGCGGTATCCGCGCAATACCCTTATCCTGCGCAAACAGCATCCCGAATGACAAGAAAAAGATGGTGATAATCAGGTTGATTTTGGTTGTTATTCTATTCATATCAATGTTATTTTTGCAAAGATAGTATTTTTTATTATTCACTCAACATATCGTCAAAATAATATCGCAAATCATTTAAATTCAGATTGGGGGGAATGAGTTTTTTTCCGACAAACAACATGGGCGTATACTTAATTTGACATGCTTTTACGTTTGCCGAATATGCTGTAAAATCCTCTTCTGAAAGCGGATCGCCTGATAAAGGATATTTATTACCTGAGCTAGTCTTTCACAACAGTTGTCAATATCAAACGAAATGGTATTATTTTCTCTGATTGTCTGTATTTTATATCCATTTACGCCATCAGCCACCATTTCGCCCAATCCGGCCGCATTGCTTGCAATTACGGGCAGTCCATGCATCATCATTTCGATTGCCACATAACTGCACTGTTCGTGTTTGGATAGCAAAACCCCTGCATCAGCTATTCTATAATATCTGTATACCTGCTCTTTATCTATTTTCCCTGTAAATATAATACGAAACCGGCATCCCTCGCTCTCATGCAGAAACGGATCATAATCGCCATCGCCTACAACGATTAAGAAACAATCGCTTCGCTGTTGACAGAGCTTTTTAAATGCGCGTATCACGTATTCCAACCCTTTAAGTTTATCTATGCGCCCTACAAAAAGAAAAATTTTTGAATCGGGAGGCAGTCCGAGGCTCTTTTTTTCTTTTGCTTTTTCTTCATCGGAAAGAATCATGCCATCATCTTTCAAACCATTGTTTAAAAGAAAAATCTTAGATTCAGTAATTTGGTATTCGTTCACTAATAAAGCTCGCGTAAATGCTGAAAGGCAGCATACATAATCCATTTTATTTAAAAATGCTTTTTCAAATTGAAAAATTCCGAAAACCTCTCTTTCTGAAAATACTGTACGCTCATTTATCGGTTTGGCGATTATCTCCTTGAAGTATTCGGTATTGCCATCAACAAGAAAACACCAATACATATAGTGAACCGTAAAAACCATTTTAGCGGAAGGAAAACGTTTGCGCAATACATCCACAAAAGATTCATGCCAATAATAATTGAAATGAAAAATTACTTCTTCCTCCGGTTTAATAAAATCCGATATCAGATATACGGAATTGATAAAGTAGCGTTCATCCGTTTTGTCGTCTTCAGGTTTATCTTGCGGGGATGGCACCCTGAGTTCAAGATGATTAATTTCTTCTTTAACCGTATATTCTTCTTCTTTTGAATTATATATGACAATAATTATTTTGTATTTGTCATGTAGACTTTCAACGACTTCACGAATATAGGTTCCGATGCCATAAACGCCGGCTTTCGTTATTTCATCAAAAATAATTAACTGTTTCATTGTAGTGCCATGTTAACGTTAAAATGGCGCCAAATTCCCCCTTTGAAGGGGGATAAGGGGGATGTTATAAAACATTTCACGATTAACATAACAGTAGTATGTTTTTGAGTCCTATCCCCGCACAACCATTTTGAATACCATAAGGAAGATAAATAAATTCATCATCAAAAAGTGCATTACCTGCAATCAGATTGACCAAAAATTTGTCCATATTTATACTTACCTCTTCACCATTAGCCCAACGAAGAAACAACGAATCGTATGCATTAGGATTGGAATTACCGTTTGCTTTGTTTTCAATCAATTCTTTCCAACAGTTAAGATAGATGTTGTCAAACGGAACGTTCTCTTTCTTTCTGTTGGGGGATGTCAATCGTACCATTATATAATACAAAATTCCATAAGCCCCTGTTTCAAAACTTTCGTCTTTCATACGCAACGGATCGCGTTCCATGATTTTTGCATCTAAATCAGCCAATATTTTATTTGAATCACCTTCCAAAAACTTCATTTGCAGCAGATATTCGATACCCCACCCGATTCCGCATAAACCGTTTTTCAGGTTTATCGGGGTTTCTGTATGAATTTCAGCGTATATTTCTTTCAGTAATTGATCGGCAAAATCATTGTAGATTTTATTTTGAGCATAGCGGGCATAATGTGCAAAAAACAAGATAATTCCCATTTTCCCATGGAATAATCCCAGGTCTTTACAATAACCGGCATTCAGTATTAAGTGCCTGGCAATACGGTGCAAAAAAGCATTATCATTGATGATCATTGGGCCAAAAGTCGGGTTTGTTTTTTGTTCCTCCGCGACTTGTACAGTCCACACATCTGACAGGAGCACATACATAATAGAAGTCTTCATAAGTCACGATACCGTAACCATATCTGTACAAGTTATCAAGTTGACTCGGAGCATAGTTTCTGGTTTCTCCGCAATTATGCAAATCTTCTCCCTCTAAATAAAGATTTTCTAAAGTCATGTCTATATATAAACGGGTCATAACACTATTTGACGCAGTAATATAACCGATTACCATTTCATCAGGGTTGGTTAAGCAAGTAATATTTCCGTACGTTTCGGTAAGTTGTGGCGCAAAAAGGCTACCACTTAATTCAATGTTTTTCCTCAAATTATCAAAATATGTGTAGGCGCCCTTGTCAAGGCCATATTGCTTTACTAAAATACTGTATAGATAAGAAAATCGAGTGTTTCGATCATGAAAGTTATGAATAACTTTGTCTTTAATTGTCGTTCCTGTAAGTTGCTCGGATGAACCAAGTATAATTGTATTGGATTTTTTGGATTCCCAGCAATAAAACCTGTTGTTCGCAGTTGATATACTTTGTTCGATAATCTCTCTTGTTTCAGGTTCATACCTGAATGTGCCAAATAATTCAGACCTGATTTCCCAATCTTCTTCAAACGCCCAGCGATAGTATTCGGTTTGACTATCCGGATCGTGCGTGGTTACCATGATGTCCATACTTCCATCGGGATTTTGTCTCCAACTTATTTCGTCAATTTCGGGCGTCCTGACAGGCGATACAAATGCTGACTGATAGTGTTTTCCGTCGGTTTGAATATCCAACGCATATTTTACTTCGGGAGTGAACGAAATTTCTCCGGAGACAACATAGACGGAATTTCCGTCCATAATTTGTGGCTCTGCTACAGCCACGACGTTATGTACATCATCGATTACCTGAACATGAGCGCCATACACCAAATTACCACGAGACGATTTGTTATTGAGGCTGACAGTACGGCTGAGTTTAATGGTGGTTCCTTCGTTTAAAATCATTCCTTCCACCACTAAAACCCCTCCTGTTTCACTCATCACGACAGGCTCAAAAGGCATAATGCAACCGGTTAGATAAAGAGTTAATAAAACAAGGGAAATTAATAGATAACTACTTTTTTTCATTTTCATAAGTGGGAAATATAGTTTAGATGACTTTGAAAAAAATCAATAAGAAGAAACCTAATCATTAGGACCAAACGTAGATTAGTCGTTAACGATTATTCTTGAAAAAAAGTGTCTCGCAAGATTTTCTCATCATATTATTTACGAGTTGGAAAAAACTTGCGAGACAACTTTAAACATCGAAATGCACATTAATGAAAGCATTAATACTTTAATTAATTTTCCCCCCAGCACCAACAATACTCTACAGGATAAGAGTCACAAACTGGTCTAGTATCATATGGATCACAACTTTTTACATACCAACTCCCCCCTCTACACTCTGCATAACATTTTGGGTCTTCTTTTCCACCCAATCTCGCTTTTCTTTCTTCCTTT
>Ga0082212_10006622_pt1 | contig 15516 bp, 10 predicted proteins | sample TergutNt197P3_FD_71548 | JGI IMG/M metagenome (GOLD analysis project Ga0082212, IMG submission 71548) | Neocapritermes taracua P3 segment gut microbial communities from Petit-Saut dam, French Guiana - Nt197 P3 | ecosystem: Host-associated > Arthropoda: Insects > Digestive system > Gut ...
AGGAACATCATCATCACGAGTGTCGAGTCCATATCCGCTTCGCAGGCACCAACGGCACCGTCGTCAAGAAGCCGGCTGAAACCGAGACAGGGATAACCGAGAACATCAATCGGCACACCGCCGAGACATTTCATGGTCAGTGCGATTGCTCCATGTTGCACCATGAGTTTCTTCAGAGCAAAATAGGTTTTGCACGACTTGATGATTTCCTCACGGCTCGGTTCACGCATTTCCTTCGCTGGTTTGATCCAGTAATTATTTGCTTCGGCTATCGCTTCTGCGTCTGGAATCGTTTTGTGAATCTCGACAAATTCATTCGGCGTGATGTGAATGACTTCCGTTCCGAATTTTTCTTTGACTTGAGCGTAATCGCAGGCAGCCGCAGTTCCTGATGCACAGCCCGGAGGACCAACCATGACCAATTTGGACTTCTTCATCCTTGCCGGAACACGGAGAAGCCGAACAAGCCGTTCAATTTCATTGATGTCCCGCGATGCGCCCATGATGATTTTCGCTCCGTCGTGCTGCATGTTGGCAATATAAATCCACTCGTGTCCGCTGTACGGCTGGGCATAAATGGCGACAGGAAGTCCTGACGAAGCCAGGGAGAGGAAGGGAGGTCCCCATCCGCCCATTGAAAGATGAATAGCGAGAACCGCCTCGGCTTGCGCATCCGTAATTTTGGACAGGAGTTCTTGTGTGGCTGCAAGTGAGTGCGGAATGTGATCGCCGCCGATGAATTCGACATTGCCGAGTTTCTTGCCGAGTTTTTCCAGATAGGGATTGAAGTCTTTCTTAACGGCATCTTCGGTATTGTATTCGTGTCCGGGCCAACCATGAACGGTCTTCCCAAGATAGACGACGTACACTTTCGTCGGCGGTTGTTGATCCCATTCGTTACCCGTCGCCGGTATGGCGGCTGCCTCTGCGCCCGGCTGGTCGCTCATTAGTAGTCCTGCGGAGAGAACGGCGGAAGTTCCCAGAAATACACGGCGTGAAATCCCATTGTCAAGATTGCTCATTGTTTTGCTCCTTTTGAAAAAGTGGACACTCGAAAACGATCAACACATGCGAAGTATCCTATCAAAAGAAGATGGGGCTGTCAAGGCAACGTGCGGTCTGGGTTTCATTATTTGCGTTTTTCCTTGTCCCGCTTGCGTTTCTCCTTTTCCCGCTTCTTTCGTGCCTCTTCCTTTTCCTTTGTTGTCAAACGTTTGCCGGTGTTCCCCTTGACCGCCTTAATGTTCCCCGTCGGATTGTTTTGCATCATCTGCGTTACCTGCCGCATCATGGACATTCGATCCTTCGCATTCCCAGTTGCCATCACCTTCATCATCTCCGCCATCGGCGTGAACGATTTAATCAAATCGTTCACCTGCTGCGGTTGTACTCCTGCTCCGGCTGCAATTCGGCGGCGGCGACTGTTATCAATGATCTTCGGATTCCGCTTCTCCTCCGGGGTCATCGAGTCGATAATGCCGCCGATGGATTTCATTTGTCCATCGGCATCAATATCTTCGTTCGCCATCATTTGATTGAGTTGCCCCATGCCCGGTATGAAACTCAATATCTTGCTGAACGAACCGAGCCGACTCGCCTGTCCCATCTGGGCACGGAAGTCATCGAGCGTAAATTCCCCTCTGCGAAGACGCTCTTCCTGCTTTTTGAGTGCCTCTTGATCGAGTTTTTCCGTCGCTTGTTCAATGAGCGACAGCATGTCGCCCATGCCAAGAATCCGTCCTGCCATCCGGTCGGGATGAAACTCTTCGAGTGCCTCTACGACTTCGCCAGTCCCGATGAATTTGATCGGCACGCCCGTTACATGCTTGACCGACAGTGCCGCTCCGCCTCGTGTATCGCCGTCTAATTTCGTGAGAATCACGCCGTCGAGTTCCAGTGCCTCATTAAATGCCTTGGCACTATTTACGGCATCTTGTCCCGTCATCGAATCGACCACGAAATAGACCTGATCCGGCTGGACTTTGCGCTCGATCTGTTGAAGTTGCTGCATCAACTCTTGATCAATATGCAATCGACCGGCGGTGTCGAGAATAAGGACATCGACATCCAGCGAGGCGGCTTTTCGAGCGGCATCTTGGCAAACCTGCACCGGGTCTTTGTTAACACGGTCTGTATGCACCGGAACGCCAATCGACTGCCCTAGTATTTCGAGTTGATCGATAGCGGCGGGACGTTGAAGGTCTGCCGCCACGAGCATTGGCTTCAAATTGCGCTTGACGAGCAGTTTACCGAGTTTTCCGCACGTCGTTGTTTTTCCCGAACCTTGCAAACCGCAGAGCATTAAAATGGCAAGCGGTTTTTTGAGGTGCAACGAGTGATCGACGGGACCCATCAGTTGGATCAGTTCTTCGTGAACGATTTTGACGAGTTGGTTGGTCGGATCAAGCAATCGCAGAACGGCTTCTCCCATCGCTCGTTCTGAAATTCGGGCTATGAAATCCTTGACGACGGGCAGACTCACATCGGCTTCGAGAAGGGATTGCCGAACGAGTTCGAGACCCTCCCGCATGTTCGATTCGGTCAGTTTGCCCTTGCCACGCAAGGTTCTGATTGCCGAACTAAGACTGTTTTGAAGCGTTTCGAACATGAAATTCCGGTTTTTTTGAGAACGAAAAACAACGTGCTAATGAGAACTGGCAGTATAACACTCTATCGTTATAATTCAAGATGGGAAGGAGAATGATGCACGAAATGTTTGTGGGAACGCGCCAACGAGCCGAATTGTCTCACAAACAACCGCAAAAGACTGTAATTTCAATGGTTTTATGGTTTTTCTTTTTGAACTCTACCTTTTTTAGGTTTCGACGATTCTTCTCTTGCCAAAAAGTCAAAAATTTTCTACAATCAGGCAAGTCGTATGCAACGTGTCGTCGTTACAGGATGTGGATTTGTTACACCGCTCGGCAGTAATATCGAGTCGGTCTGGAGGGCAGTATGTCTCGGTCAATCGGGCATCCGCCGCGCTACCATTGCCAATATCGAAGCGTATCGCGCACAGATTGCCGGTGAATGTACCGATTTTACAATGGAAGGGTACGTCTCGATTCCAGAAGCCCGACGATTGGACCCGTTCGCTCAATATGCAGTTACGTCCGCCATTGATGCGGTTAAACAAGCCGGTCTCGATTTACAGCAAGAAGACCGCGACCGTTGTGCCGTCGTGATCGGCAGCGGTCAGGGCGGACTGCGGGAAATCGAAGCGCAACATTGCAAATTGATCGAAAAAGGACCTGCCAGAGTATCGCCGTTTGTGATTCCCAAGTGCATGCCCAATGCTGCGGCAGGAAGTGTGTCGATCCACTTTGGCATTACCGGACCCTCCTATTCCATCTCAACGGCATGTGCGACATCTGCAAATACCGTTGCCGACGCAGTCCGGCTGATCCGCTATGGCGAAATGGATATTGTTCTTGCCGGCGGGAGTGAATCGAGTGCCTCGGCACTGGGATTATCCGGCTTCGGTGCCATGCATGCCCTGTCCGAACGGAATCATGAACCGGCAAAAGCAAGCCGACCGTTCGACAAGGACAGAGACGGCTTTGTGGCTTCCGATGGAGCCGGTGTTTTGGTGTTGGAATCATGGGAACATGCAAAAAAACGCAGGGCAACGATTTTAGGGGAAATTTTGGGAACCGGTCTGGCATCCGATGCCACCCACATTGCGCAGCCGGACGAAAACGGTACGGGAGCGCAAAAGGCGATCTTAAAAGCACTAGCGGATTCAAAACTTGCGCCCACAGATGTTGACTACATCAACGCTCACGGAACAGCAACTCCGCTTGGTGACGTTGCTGAAACGCGAGCCATCAAGAATGCGCTTGGCGAATATGCGTACAAAGTGCCGATTTCGAGCACGAAGAGTCAAATTGGTCATTTGCTCGGCGGAAGCGGAGCCGTGGAAGCCATTTTCTGTTTGCTGGCAATCAGGGACGGCATTATTCCCCCGACGATCAACTTGGAAACGCCTGATCCCGACTGCGATCTTGATTACACGCCGCTGGCGGCAAGAGAATGCACCATCAGGGCAGCACTTTCTAACAGTTTCGGCTTCGGCGGACATAACGGTTGCCTCGCCATCGGACGCTGGCAAGGCTGAAACCTACATGCCGGCAGGAGCGGCGGGGTCATGTCAATAAAATTTTAGCAAAAAAATGGCAATACGTTGCCTTACTTACTTGCCTGCTTCGTTTTTAGCCACTGCACGTAATCTGTGTACAACTTTTCCGTATCTTGGCGACCGGCATAAGCCGTTGTGCCGGGCTTGTTCATGAAGCCCTGATATTGGAAGATCAAGGTATGCTCCACGTAAGGCGACACGTCGGCTAACTGCCGCAATATCCTATCGAACGTAGCGGGAATACCAGGAGTGCGGTACGCCTCGGCTTCGTAATCGAAAACCTCAACATCTGCCCATAGCCTTGCTCTTCCGGCTTTGGTGTGCATAAAATAGAGGTCTTCAAAATACTTACCCGCCTCACCAACTTTGATCTTTCGCACGCCGACCTCGTCTTGATATGCAATGATGCTGACATCCAACTGCTCCAACTGCCGGACGTATTGATCATCCCGTTTTACATATTGCGTGCCGTAAGGAGCGACCATAGTGAGCGCATTGGGCGTTAGGGAGCGTGCAATTTTCGAACAACGATTAACGTAATTGACCGCAACCTCAGGGAAAATCGGTTTGAGTTCGGACTCGTTCGGGTAATACCAACCGTAGAAACTTTTGTGGTGGGCATATTTCTCGGCGGTCTCTTCCATTCCCTTTTCGCGCAAACGCCAAATGGACTCTTCTTTCATGGCTTTTTCGACCTTTGTCCAATCGTCCCAGTAATCATTGCTGACGAAAAATTTGATTCCGCACTCGTCTGCGGCGGTGAGAACTGCCTCCATAGGGTCTTCGCACGCAAAATCGTGCCTTTCCAGCAATTTGGAAGGATAGTAAGTCTTTCCATTGTAGGCAACCGAAAGCAAAACGAGATATTCAAAACCGATCTCGTGCATGTCGTGAACCAACGTCTTCCACTGCTCGGTCGTAAATTTGGGTAACGCCGGATTCCAGTGTTTTGCCCCCAACTGATTGTGATGCTCAAACTGAAACCACGAACCGACAATCGGTTTAATGAAGGTCTCGTTGCTCACGGGCTTCACTGACTCCATTGAATCCGAAGCAACCGACACACCGCCGGACAAAAGCGTTGCGGGTGCGGCGATGCCGCAGGTCTGTAAAAAACTTCGTCTGTTCATTTTAATTGCCTTTCTGGGTTAGTTTTGTTATCGTACTGATAGCAACGTTTATTTGGATTTTCGTTCTTCCAAAACCTTTGACAGCAGTTCCGGTTTGTCCGTGGTGATGCTGACCACTCCCCAATCGAGGAATCGCCGCATTGCCGACTCGTCGTTCACCGTCCATGCCCAAACGTGAATACCTGCCTCGTTCAACGACTTGATCAGTTTCGGTGACAGTAAACCATGATTCAGATCAAGCACGGTAATATCCAGTTCTTGGCAACGCTGAAGGAGAAACTCAGTAAGCCGCTCTGCATTTTCTTCTGCCGTTCCTTTATCTTTGAGGTCTTCGCCGTACAACCATGCAACAGCGATGTTCGGTTCCAAACGGCGAATCTCCCGCACAATACCCTCCCCAAAGGTAATGATCGTGGATACATCAACCATTTCATAGCACCGAATACATTCGAGGACGTCGGCTTCGATGCCCGACTGCTTGATTTCAATGACCGGATGGCAGGTCGTACCCTTTAGCAATTTCAGGTATTCAGCCAGCATCGGAACTTTTTCCCCTTTGAACTTTTCTCCTTTCCAACTTCCTGCATCGAATTGCCGGATTTGCTCGAACGTCATTTTGGTCAAATCTTCCTCGCCACCGCCCATCGTTCGTTTTGGCGAGCGGTCATGGGAAAGAAAAAGAATACCGTCGGCACTGCGATAGACATCACATTCACCGCCGTCTGCTCCAAATTCAATTGCTGTGCGGTAAGCAGCAAGCGTGTTCTCCGGCGCAACAAAGGAGGCTCCGCGGTGGGCAACGTTGGGGCGGGTATGGACAACGTGCGTCGGCTTTTCTGTTGTTTTGCCGAATTTTTGACCATCGAGTGTGTATCCGAACGAATCGCGAAGTTCCCACTTCGGCGTTTTGGGTTCCGCTCCGAACGGTTCCGTCGAATAATACTCCAAGTCGACACGGTTATCCCTAACGTGAACGATAATAAAGCCGATGCGGTTTAATTCTTGTGCAATCGGTCTGCTGCGTTCGGGAAACGGCAGCGACGGAACAAAAAACTTATGCGCAGCACTGCCGCTGACGATCTGCTCGACGGCGGATTGACCATCGGGACTCTTGATCCGAGAGTGGTGATACATGTGGTCGTGTCCGCTGAAGAAATACCGCACACCCTTTCGTTGCAAACAAGCGATAAACGCATTTTGCATTTCCAAATTTGCATCGGTATAATTGCCGAAAATGGTGTCCTTGTTGTCTTGCCCTTGGAGATTTTTGTGGGCAAATACGAAGGCAGCGCGATGGTCATCCTTTTTCAATTCCGACTCGATCCACGGCAGATAATCGCTGACGGTGTATGCCTTTCCCCCTTTCGATCCATCGTCGACCAGCGGAAACATATCGAGCAAAATAAACTTGCCCCCTTTGTGGGTGAATGAATAGGTCATTCCTGCCGCACCGGGCAGATCAGGAGAACTTCCGCCGCCGCCGGGCGTGCCGGGAAGATTCGGAAACGCCTGCTTAAACCACGAAATTACTTTCGCTGGTTCACCAGCATCGTGGTTGCCGCGAACCGGATAAAACTTGATACCGGCTTCGGTCAGGGACTTGTTATGGGCTGCCCGCGTTTGGAAAGCGGCGACCGATGATGTTTCGACAATGTCGCCGACTTGAATAACGAAGTCAACCTTTTGCCGGACGAACTCGGCATTGATTGCATCAATGACGTGAATGGCTATCCCATGAAATGGTGCATCCATTTTGGCTGCCCATTGGGTATCGGGGATCACGCCGAACGACCAACTTGACGCGGGCTCGTCGGCAAACACGGTGGAAACAAACGGCAACATCAAGGCCGCCAACCAGAACCGCAAAAAGTAACGTCGTGTAGGCATCATCGTTTTGGTGAGGGGTTGAATTATTTCTTGATTTTAACAGGTTTTCCGACATCGAACGATGCTGGGGGCGTTCCTTTGCCGACGATTTCGATTTCGTGCGGCGTGGAGTCAGCATACGAATACTTTGGGTCCACCGTTCGGTATTCGGTTCCGGGAGCGTCGACCAAGTCTCCGTAGCCGTCTCTAATTTGCTTGCCCGGTTCGACGAGAGTTTTTCGGACGCAGACCTTGTATTTTCCGGCAGGAACACCTTCGAAACCGTAAGTTGTTGCGACCGCCTTTCCAGTATCGTCTGTTATCGACGATGCCTGATATTTGGCATTGCCCGTATCAACAGGGTCAAAACTAACGGTTGCTCCACCCAACGGTTGACCATCCTGTGTTATCGTCACCACACACGGAAAGAGGGGGGGCAAATCTTTGGGGCGAGAAGAATCGCCGCCGCAACCGATGATAAAGGGAATGGTAAGTAGTGATGCAATAATGATTTTGTTCATAAGCGTTTGTTCGAGTTAAACTGTGAATTTACAACGACTTACTTTCGCCGCCGTCGGGGGTACCCATTGCACCCCAAACACCGAATACGCTTTCGCCCTGTAAGTACGTTCCCGTTCGTGTCATGGGCAATCCTCCCGTGTCAACACTGTCCGTAACGAAACGAACTGCGCCGTCTGCCATGCCAGCGTTTACGCCGCCCGCATGGTGACTCGCCGGCGCAAGTATCCCTACACGAATTGATTCGGTAGTTTCCTTATTACACGACGGACCATTCGGCGGTATGATTGTGTGAAAAGCGTTCTGTGCAGCACTGGCTTCCAACCAATTGCCGCCGCGCGGATGATCATAATTCGCAACGTCATCCCTGTAACTGTCCCCTTGACGAAGTGCCATGCACATGCTTGGACGGGCATTGTAACCGCCGTCATCAAAATCTTGGTAACCGGCGGTACCGCCTTTGATTGTGCGTTTGTCCCAGTTGCCGGAAACGGTTTCGCTAATGACAATGGTGTTACTCGATCCGTCGGCGATGGTGCCAAAATCACTCTGTTTGTACCAATAAAAGAGCAACCGATGAGTAAGATCGCCGACACCGTTAGCCGCTCTCGTCGTGTGAGGCACAGGCGTAATAATCCTACTCGTTCCTGTTCCAGTGCCCGAAGGAGTGTAAGGAGATTCATTCTGATCCACATGGGCAATACCATCTGCGAGGCAAATGACGATGTTTGATCTTGCGCATGCGTGGTTATGGGCACCGCCCAGCCATGCCAGTTCCATTCTTTCGGGATCAGAAGGGCAAAGCAACGCCGCAACACGCGTCGTGCGGATTTCTTGCCCTCGGCGGTTTTCGGGAGTGTCAGCCACTACACCAACGGTCGGTTGCCAAGGGGAAATGATTGTATCCTCATTGTGCACTGCGTCTTTGAGTGCCGTTTGCTCCATAAAGGGCAAGAGATGGTAATGCATCGAAAAACGCTCATGTTTGACAGCACCTTGACTATATTGCGTTGGAAAACGACTGTAGGTACTGTGGTAATTGTGGAGTGTAAGTGCCCATTGCTTCATGTTGTTGGAGCACTGCATCCGTCTGGCGGCTTCGCGGGCGGCTTGGACTGCCGGCAAAAGCAAGGCGATCAGCATGCCGATAATCGCAATGACGACGAGAAGTTCGACCAACGTAAAACCGATACGCCGGTTTGTTAATTTTCTGATACCCACAGTTTTCATAATCGAACTGAAATTTTGTAAATTTAATCACTCTTTATGCCAGGAATTATACACGGAAACATTAACTTCTGGTTAAGAAAAGATAAATTCGGTATTAGATGCGTATCCGGTTCAAAATCCATTGATTTTGCTCCTCCCCGAGACGGCTGGTGCCATTATACCACCCGCCCCGCCCAAATCCAGTGTCCCAATGGGAACACGTCTTGGTCTTCAGTCCGTTAACAGGGTTCACGTCTGCCGGTTGGATTCCTGCCTTCGCAGCGAATGACGAAGTTGTGGGGATTTTGCAGATCGAGTTGTCGGTCTGACGTACATCTTGCAAAACGCTGGGATTATGGCACCATGTTGCTATGGTCAAAACACTTCTTTCCGGCAATGAAGCGATTGCCCGCGGAGCCTTCGAGGCAGGCATCACGCTTGCCGCTGGCTATCCCGGTACGCCTTCCACCGAAATCCTCGAAAACATTGCCGAAAAATATAAAGATACCATTTACGCCGAATGGTCGCCGAACGAAAAAGTCGCCTTTGAAGTCGCCGCCGGTGCCGCCCTGACCGGAGCAAGAGCAATGGTTACAATGAAACACGTCGGCTTGAACGTCGCTGCCGATCCATTGATGACGCTCGCCTATACCGGTGTTGTCGGCGGGTTCGTGGTTGTCGTTGCCGATGATCCCGGCATGCACTCCTCGCAGAATGAACAGGACACTCGGCACTTCGCCCGATTCGCCAAGATTCCCCTCTTGGAACCTGCCGACTCCGAAGAAGCAAAGGAATACGTCAAACTGGCGATACAAATTTCTGAAGAGTTTAGCACGCCGGTCATTCTGCGGAGTTCGACTCGCATTTCTCACTCACGGAGTCTCGTGACCGAATTGCCGAGACAGGAATCGGACAAGCCTGTCAACTTCGTGAAAGACCCGGCGCGTTTTGTGGCAATTCCCATGTGGGCAAGGCAAATGCGAGTGCGACTCGAAGAGCGGATGCAAAAACTCGGACAGTACAGTTCCAACTGCAATGTCAACAAAATTATTTGGCAAAACTCTGTCATTCCTGCGAAGGCAGGAATCCAGACAGAATATTTTAACACTGCCTTTCTAGACCCCTGCCTTCGCAGGGGTGACGAAAAATGCAGAGGTTTAGGCATCGTAACTTCCGGCATAGCGTATCAGTATGTTCGAGAAGCGTTTCCGAACGTTTCCGTGCTCAAACTCGGTATGCCATTTCCATTTCCTGATGATTTGATCCATTCCTTTGCCGACGGTGTGGACAAACTGTTCGTCGTCGAGGAGTTGGACGATTTTTTAGAGGAACACATCAAGGCACTCGGAATTGCCTGCCACGCTAAAGAGATGCTGCCGAACATTGGTGAGTTTTCACCGGATGTGTTGGTCTCTTCAACAACCGGAGTACCGGCTAAATCCTCTGCTGCCGTCCCCCCACCTCTGCCTAATCGTCCGCCGGTACTCTGTCCCGGCTGTCCGCATCGGGGAATCTTTTACGCTCTCGGTCAACTCGACGTAGTCGTTGCCGGCGACATCGGTTGTTACAGTCTCGGCGTGTTGCCGCCGCTTTCCCGAATGGACACGCTCCTCTGTATGGGCGGCGGCGTGTCGATGGCTCACGGAATGGACAAAGCAGAGCGAAATAACGCAAAACCGCAAAAAATTGTGGGAATGGTCGGCGATTCGACTTTTTTTCACAGCGGCATCACTGGTTTGCTGGACATCGCTTACAACAAAGGAACGTCAACGATTATCGTGGTCGATAACCGGATAACGGCAATGACGGGACATCAAGACAATCCCGGTTCGGGAATGACGCTGATGGGAGAACCCACGGTGGCGGTTTCCATTGAGGCAATCGGCAAGGCTTGCGGCATCAAAAATGTTCGGACGGTCGATCCACGGGACATCAAAACGGCAGTGGCAACGTTGAAGGAGGCAACGGAGTCGCCGGAACCGTGGCTCATTGTATCAGAGGCACCGTGTCCCTTGCATTTGAAAAAACCGTTGGGACCGTCGCTTGTTGTGAAAGAGACGTGCAAGAAGTGCAATTTGTGTTTGAAACTCGGTTGTCCCGGCTTGGAAAAGACGGACGACGGAATCCGCATTAACGAACTCCTCTGCGCGGGTTGCCGGATGTGTCAAAATATGTGTCCGGCAAAGGCGATAACGAATAGCGAACGTTAGAGAGCGGAATTCAGTGTTCCACAATTTCTACCGAGACCTTCGGTAATTTGTCGATTAAGGCTTTTCCTTTTTCCTTTCCGAGAATGAAGACGGCAGTTGCCAGTGCGTCCGCTTCCATTGCCGTCGGGGCGGAAACATGAACGGTTTGGAGTCCCGTCATGCCGAATCCCGTATTCGGGTCAACGATGTGGGCATAACGGACACCGTCAATTTCAACGAACTGGAATCGACCGCCGGATGTTGCCATCGCCGTATTTTTGAGCAAAACCGTCTCATTTTCCTTTGCGATTTTCCAACCTTCCTCGCCGGGCGGCGGACTACCGACACGAAAGTCGCCGCCGGCATCGACCAACTGCGACGCAATGCCATGCTTTTGAATAATTTCAAACGCCTTGTCAACGGCGTAACCTTTGGCAATGCCGCCGAGATCGAGTTTCATGCCGGTTTTCAAGAGCCGAACGGATCGGGTTTGCTCGTCTAATTCCCAAAGATGATTGCCGACGAGTTTCTTTGCCTGATCGACGTATTGCTGTTTCGGCAACTCATCAATCCGCCGCGACCGCCGCCAAAGCCCAACCATCGGACCGATGGTAATGTCAAATGCCCCGTCGGAAATTTTGCTGTAATGTTTCGACGCTTTCAGTACGTTAAAGAGGTCATCGCTTACATGATGACTTCCGTTGTTGGTACAGAGTTGCATGAGTTCGCTTTCTGAATCGTAATCGCTCATGATTCCGTTGAGTGTATTGAAGACGGCGAACGCTTCCTTTGCTGCTTCTTCGGCAACTTCGGAGGCGGGGGCGTAGAGAATGATCCGCACCAGCACGCCCATGTGTTGCTCTTCAAATCCAAACCGCTCCGTTGCCAAAAGTACGGCGGGAGAAAGTATGATAAACAATGCAAGTAAATAGTTTCTCATACTGGGATTATACCAGATGTCCGCACGAGAGCGGCGGCGGTGTTGACATCCCACCTACCGTACAGTACGATTCTAGGTAATCCTTAACTTCCCGAGGTCTTTATGTCCACCATGTTCCATCGTTCGCTTTCCTTTGTTTCGGCTTGCTGTGCCGCACTTGCCGTTTTAACTGCCTCTGCTCTTCAAGCGGAAGAGTTCAAGCCGGTCGTAACCCTGCAACTCGCCGGTCCCAGTACCATTGCCAACATCACTGAAAAAGTTGTCGGTCTTTTCGATCCGGCAGACTCCGGCGGTGTCAAGGCAACGCTGGCACCCTTCAAAAATCTGCCCGGTGTCAATGCCGCCGGCAACTTCGGACTGGCGGTGCAATTCAGCGAGGATGGTCCCTTCGGAATGGATGTCGTTCTCGTGTTACCCGTAAGCGATTTCCAACGATTCAACGTTCCCGGTATGGAAGAGCAGATCATGGGAATGCGTATGATGTTACAACGGACGGGAAATAAATACACGGTTCCCACCCCTGCCGGTAATATCGTCGGTTATCAAAAGCAAGGTTTTTTCATTCTTGCGACCGAAGGAGCCGCCGAGTTTGCCGCTACTGCTGATCCGAAAAAACTGTTCGCCGAAGTCGAAAAATTCACACTCGGTCTGCACATCAATCTGGACAACGCCACCATGGAAGATGTCGAAAAACTGCTCGGTCCATTCATGATGATGGCAGCCTTGCAGGGAATGGAATTCGATGACGAAGAACTCCTCGAAAACATTGAAAAAACCATCGAGGAACTTGCATCGCTCACAATGGGAGCGACTCTCGATCCGAGGACGTTGGATTTGAGCACATCGACGCTGACCGTTCCCAAAAAAGGTTCGGAAATGGCGGAACAATTCCTCAAAGAGAAAAATGCCAAGACGAAATTGGGGGCTTTCGTTCCTGATACACCGCAAACGGTTTTTTGGGGACATCTTCTCCAATACCTGACCGACAGCGACATCAAAACCGTAAAGACACAATGGAAAACCCTTAGCGAAAGTTTCATGGAAGGATTCCTTGAATCCCTCGAAGAAGAAGGGGGACAACTGACCCAGTTGGCAAAAAGTCTTCTCGGATATGCTGACGAAGGACTGGCTTACTTCGCAGCGAACCGATTGATTGATGCAACCGCCTGGCTCGACTCGGACGGAACATTCATTATGGCTATGTCGGCGGATGACACCAAAAAACTGACGGCAATGGACGAAAAGTTCTTTACGGAACTGTATCAATCGTTGCCGGAATTGCTCGGCGAAGACTTGGGCAAAACATTGCAAAAACACATTGACGGCAAAGTGAAGTGGGACTACGAAACCGTCGCCGGTTATTCGATGACCAGTGCGGTCAATGTGTTGGCAGACCTGCCAGCAAGTCTGGAAATTCCCGATGCGGTCAAGGAAATTCCGTTGAGCATTTTTTGGGCGGTAAAGGAAAACGAAGCCGCCGTCTGGGGAATGGGGCTCGACTTTGCCAAAGCGGAGAAGACGCTGAAAGACATGCTGGGCAAAACGGCAACGGCAGCACCGCCGAAGCAAACCGCCATGTTTGCCGTGAAGCCGCTCGGCGAATTGTTGCTGAAACAACTCATTCCCTTGGTGGAGAGATTGGGAATCGACACGCCGGATCAAATTGCCACAGTCAAGGAATCCTTTTTGGCACTTGCCAAGGCGGATGCCGGTGCCAAAGCCGTGATAACGACGACCTTTCCGAACGATGCCCAACTGCAAGAATGTAAAATCGATGGCAAAGTGTTCACCACGTTTGTCGCCGAATTGATGAAACCGGCAGTTGGAGCCGCACAGCAAGCGGCAAAGCGGATGCAATGCATGAACCACCTCAAAATGATCGGGCTGGCGATACACAATTACCACGATTCGCATAACGGAATGCCGCCGCTTTATACCGTTGACGCAGACGGCAAGCCGTTGCACAGTTGGCGGGTGCTGATTTTGCCGTACATCGAAGAGGCGGCACTGTACGACAAAATTCGTTTGGACGAACCCTGGGACAGCACGCACAACAAACAGTTCCACAATGCGGTTGTTTCAATTTACAGTTGCCCTGACAATATGTTGTGCAAACCGGGTAAGGCGTGTACTTATTCGGCGATTGCCGGTCAAGGTTTAGTCCCCAACAAGTCGGCGGGCTCAATGACCGAACACACTTTTGCCGTAGTTACCGATGGTTTGAGCAACACGTTTGCGGTGGTCGAAGTGAAGGAGCCGTTCTGCTGGATGGACCCGATTGCTGACATCACGTTGGACGAATTGGCAAAGGGAATCAACGCGGGTAAAGTCGGCAGTTTCCATCCCGGCGGTTGCAACGTGTTGTTTTTCGACGGTTCCGTTCGGTTTATTGGCAACGATGTTGACAAGGAAATTTTGCGGGCGTTGGGGGATCCCAAGGACGGCAAAGCCGTTTCGTTGCCATAGAATATCGATATTTACGACTCCTCACACCTATGTCCTTCATCAAAGAAATTGAAAACGAGATCAACGATTGGATGCGGGGAATCGGAAAATACTGTTCCGATCGGCTTGCCTACCTCGGCAACTTTTCGCTGTTTTGCTATCAAACATTCGCCTGGCTTTGCTGGAAGTTGCCGCGCCGGGAGCAGATCGTCCACTCCTTTTACACCATCGGCGTATTGAGTTTGCCCGTCGTCGTGTTGACCGGAATGTTCATCGGCATGGTGCTTGCCGTTCAAACGTTCGCCCAATTCAAGCAAGTCGGCATGGAATCGATGCTCGGCGGAGTCATCAGTTTGGCACTGGTACGCGAACTCGGACCGGTACTGGCGGCGACGATGCTTGCGGGACGTGTCGGCTCTTCCGTCGCTGCCGAACTCGGCACGATGCGTGTTACCGAACAGATTGACGCACTGACCAGCATGGGCACAAATCCGATTCATTACCTTGTGGTGCCCCGTTTTCTCGCTTGTCTGGTTCTCATTCCGGCACTGACGATCATTGCCGACTCGACTGGCGTGTTCGGCGGAGCGTTTTACTGCATCTATGTGTTGGACATCCAGGAACATTTCTATTGGGAAAATGCCAAAGAATTCGTTGGACCGTTCGACATCATTGCCGGGATGTTCAAGAGTATCTTTTTCGGCGGAATCATCGCGTTGATCAGTTGCCATCAGGGTTTTCACTGCAAGGGAGGAGCGGAAGGAGTCGGCAGAGCCGCCACGCAGTCGTTCGTCTATTCGTTTGTGGCAATTCTGTTACTCGATTTGCTACTCGGAATCGTGATCGACCAAGTGATGTTCATGTTCGGCATTTCCAGCGGATTGCTCAAAGGATAAAACGAAACCGCAATGGGGATTCATGGTTGTTTTATAGGTGGACAATGTTTCCAAAAAAAACGCCGCAATTGGGTGTGTAGGTAACTTATACCGGTTTTACCGATCATTTCTGTTGTCTTGGTTGTATAAGTTAATGCTGTTTTTCTTGACTTGTGGGTTGAAACAGTCGATCTGGGAATACGGC
>Ga0082212_10006623_pt1 | contig 15514 bp, 14 predicted proteins | sample TergutNt197P3_FD_71548 | JGI IMG/M metagenome (GOLD analysis project Ga0082212, IMG submission 71548) | Neocapritermes taracua P3 segment gut microbial communities from Petit-Saut dam, French Guiana - Nt197 P3 | ecosystem: Host-associated > Arthropoda: Insects > Digestive system > Gut ...
TCCATCGTCATAAAACTCATCGGCAAAACGCGCAAACATAGGCATGAGGTCATTCCCTTTATACGAAGCGCGGTCAAACCATGTAAAGTGATTGATTCCCAGAACATTAACGTGGATGTCGCCGCGAGCGGCGGCATCTCCGGTTTCGCGCCGTACCATAGCCGCAAGCAGCTCCTGTGTGCCGAAAACCTCGTGGCAGCAGCCAAAGGCTTTTATTTTCGGAAAAATGTGATATAATGTCCTTAGGCACAGGCTCATCGGGTTTGTATAGTTTATGACCCAAGCGTTGGGAGCGCAGTCCTTAATAGCCTCGGCAAATTCGACATACATAGGAACTGTCCTAAGTGAGCGAATCATGCCGCCCGTCCCGACAGTGTCACCGACAGGCTGAAAAATGCCGATACGCTCAGGTAAATGCACATCGGATCTCATATGTTCAAAATCGCCCGGCAATATAGATATTATCACAAAGTCCGCGCCGTCCAGCGTTTCACGCAGTGTCGGCACGGTGATATAATTCCATTTACCGACCGTTTGCGGGTCGGACGACAGGCGGTTACCTATTATCTCGTTGTTTTTCGCGGCTTGGATATCAATGTCAAAGAGCCTTATCTCGCCGCTCAGTTCAGGCTCAAGCGCAAGGTCGGTCATAAATGTCCGCGCCCAAGCCATCGAGCCGCCGCCGATGTAGGCTATACGCAGGGATTTGCTTGTTATTGTCATAATTGCCGTTCCTTTCCAAAGAGAGACTAAGGGGGGTTGAATTGGTTGAATAGGGTTATTTTAGAGGGCGTATTAGACGGTATAGTTGTGGACAGGGTTGTGCGGGACGAAGAGTTCTCAATGCCGTCAACGCACTTTCATCAGGAATACGAGATATATTATCTGTTCGAGGGCGAACGGTATTTCTTCATCGAGGATAAAACGTATCCCATACACAAGGGAAGCCTTGTCATAATCAACGCTATGCAGATACATAAGACAAGCGCGTTCGGCAAATTGCCGCACGACCGTTTTCTTATCGAGTTCTCAGACGAGCCGTTCGCGGCGTTTTTAAGAACCGTATGCGGCGCGGAATTGCAAAACCTTATCACCGAACACGTTGGGGTATGGGAACTTGACGAGCGGGGTCAGTACGCGGCGGAACAGCTTCTTTGCTCGATAGCGAAAGAGGTCAAAGAGCAGAAGCCCCATTATCAAACTATTGTAATGATGAAACTCGCGGAGCTTTTGCTTAATGTAACGCGGTTTGAAAAAAGAGGTAAAGCGGGCGCACCCGCGTCGAGGGAGGCTAAACACGCCCAGATAAACGGAATTACCGACTACATATCAAACAATTATGACAAACGCATATCATTAGACGCGATATGCAAGGAGTTCTATATCAGCAAAAGTTATTTATGCCGTATTTTCAAGGACGTAACAGGCTCTACCGTGCAGGAGTACATACATATGCGGCGCATAAAAAAGTCACTGGAACTGTTAGAGGACAATAATATGAGCGTTGCCAATGTGTCGGCTTCATTAGGTTACGGGACTTTAACGCATTTTGAGCGTATGTTCCGCAAATACACGGAGACAACGCCGCTTAAATACCGCAAGAAAATGCACCTGATACGCCAGAAGGTACGCGAACGCAAAAACGAGGACTTAAAACGAGACTAAGGTCAATACGGCAGCGGCAAAATTCCCTCGGCAACTATCCCGTCCCACAGGTCGTCTTTGGGGAATCCGGCGGATTCGCGGGTATCCCCGAATCCCGAAAGCATCATCGCAAGGGCGAACAGCAGCGAGCCGTTGCCGGGAAGATACAGGGGAAGCTCACCGTGTCCTCGCTGAAAATTATTCCCGCTGACAGTATAACTGTTTTTCGCGGTATCGGCAAGCAGTATGTTAACAGCGTCTTCGTGTCTGCCGAGACGTGTAAGTGTCATCGCGCACAGCGCGAAATCCCAACCCCACATCGTGGATTTATCCCAGCACTCCAACACGCGGTCAACCGTGCGGGACATAGCTTCCTCGTCAATACCGTCATAGGGTATAAAACCGTAACAGTAGAGCATGGACGGATGGTCGAGGTTAAACGCCGTAAAAGTGTCGGGGCAGTTCTCGTGTGCCGGATACAGTCCGTTCAAGACCTTAGGAACGGCTATTTTTTTTGCCGTTTCGCGCCAGTCTTCGGGGTCTTCGCCCGTTTTTTCAGCCCAACCCGCCGCCAGCTCAAGCCCGAACCGCCAGTAGCACAGCTCAAACATGGGGTTGAGCGTATCCATAGGCGCGTGTTCCTCTTGCGCGGGTATCAGCGGCGGCGCGAGGTCATAGCGTCCTGTCTGTTCGTTATATCTTAGAAAATCGCGCATAAACCGCGCTGTTTCGCGAACTAACGGCCAGTATTCCCGCATAAACGCCTCGCGTTCGGGTTCGGGTTTGCCAAGCCTTACAAGTTCGAGCATATACAAGATATGCGGCTGCTGCCAAACAAGCAGCACGGCAATCCATGACGGGCTGTCGATACCCTCAGAACCGACCATTTTAGGCCAACGCGCGCCTTTGAACCCGTTACGCGCCGCGTTGTCCTTGGCTTTCTCGAGAATATCCCTGTACCACTTAAAACTCTTTTCCAATAAATGACCGCGCCCCCAAAGGGCGAACCATGCCGCGTGAAGTATGTGCATTTCCAAATGAAACTTGCCGTACCAACTGTTACAGGACAGCCCTGTTTCCTGCGGCGGAATATTACCCGCGCATTGTGCGGCGGTAAGATACTGTGATAATACCGTCCTGCGCTCAAGCTCACGGGCGCGGGGGTCACTCACGCGGCTGAAATCGACCGCGCCGCCGCTTTGCCAAAAGCGTTCCCATCCCTCCGCGCTGTCACGCAGAACACGGCTGAAATGCCAGTTATTATCGGGTTCATCCGGCGCGAATGACAGCGTGAACTCGTTGCTCCGAAACTCAAACGAATGGGTTCTTGTCCGCCGTATTTCCTCAACGCCGCCTATCAATACGGAATATGTGTCGCTGTCTAACGCGCGTTTCAGCAGAAACCCTCCGTCACAATCGGAACCCTCCGTTGTGTGGCGGTCATCTTTTGTCCAGTCTGATGCGTCCTTCAAATGTGAGCCGTATGGGAAAGACACTAAGACCGACAGGCGTTCAGGGGTTTCGCATTCAATCGAAAAACCAAGCACGTCCGCGCTTTGGGCGCAGACCGTGCGGACGGACACGCGGCTTCCGTTCAGCGAAAACGCGCTGTAAAGTATGCCCGTATATAAATCCAACTCCTGATGTACATCGGAAATATCTGATATGCCGCCGCCGTCCCATAACAGCGAGATACGCGCCAGATTCAGGCGGTGCGGATTATGCCGCAGCCAGTCATATGCCGCCTCACTGCCGCTTTTGCGCTCCGAAGCGTATTCATATACGCGCCCGCCGTACTCGTAAACCGTCTTTTCCACATCATCGAGAGTATAGCGCACACCATCCGGAGCGGGTTCACTGTGCCAACCCCACTCGCTCATGGTGCATAGAGGAAAAACACTGTAATGGCTGTACATGGATTGAAAACCGGTAACATCGGCGGTAAAAGCAAAACCGCCGTTGCCCACGGTCAAGGGGGACTCCGTATCCGCCGCAGTCAGCACGGGATTGTGTCTCCGCGCCAACACTTCTCTGTCAATCATACCGTTAATCCTAACATAATTATTTATGTAACCGGGCGGAGGGTGAACCCTTCCGCCCGGCGTTCATTCTGTCAAACCTAAATCTTACCTTACGGCATTAAACGCATCGTAATAACTTTGGTACAGTTCGAGATACCTTCCGACACCGATGTTTTCGGCTTCGTCAAGGAAGGTCTGCCAGCTCGCATCGGTCACGCCGTTAATGATGAAGTTAGAAATTCTTTCTCTCATCAGCGATTCGATGTCTGCGAACAGTCTTTGAAGCTCAGAAGCGTCATCGGGAACAGGCTTTAACAGCCTTGTCAGTATCATATATGAGTTTTTCTCAACAATACCTGCCGCCTGATACTGGCTCGCGTAGTCTCTGCGCTCGATACGGTGCGGGGGCAGATCAAAGATGTCGAAATAGTAGTCTCCCGGAGCGAAGAACTGACCTTGGTTGACAGGAACGATTTTATACAGAGACTGGTTGTCGGGGGTGTAGTTAACGCCCCATTTGCTGCCGTCAAATCTCAGCGGCGAACCGTCTTGAGCGTCTTCGCCTAAAATGGCTCTGACATCATCTGACATATCAAGCGGTCCGTTTGTGGCTTCGAGCATACGCTGTGTTTCAAACTGCTTATCCAGCCACTGCAATGTCTCGGGGATATACTGGTTGGCGGAGGTAATTACCGCGCCGAACTCGGGAATTTCAAGCTCACGGGGAATTTTCGCGCCGGAAGAGACGGACGGGGGCAGTATCGAAACCCAATTCTCTGTGGTATCGGGGTTAGCCCACGCCGAAGCTATAAGGCGCAGATACGTGGCAAAGCCGATTTGGTCTGAGTTAATCTTCTCGTTCCACGCGTTCTCCTCCTGTGTTATGGCATCGGGATCAAGAAGTTTCTCGGCATAGCACATGGCAAGCCACTCGCAAGCCTCGCGGAAACCGTCCATATATCCGGGGAAGACAATCTTGTCGTTATCTCCGATAGCGGCATAGACCCAACGCTGAAGCGGTACGCCGAACATACCGAAATAGGGATAGATACCCTCGATGTGGTGTTCAATGCCGCCGCCCGCGCTCATCGGATACATTCCGCTCGCGCCGGGTGCGCCGTCACGGAACGCTCTAAGCACGTCCGTTAGTTCATCAATGGTCGCCGGGACTTGTTTGTCTACCGCGTTAAGCCAAGTCTGATTCATGAAGAAGTGCGCGTTGTGGTTAATGTTCTGGGCGACAAGGTATCCGAGATAATACATCTTGCCGTCGCTCGCGCGGAGTGAATCGACCGTATTGTTAAGCGAAATGCGCGGGTAATAGTTGGGCATATTCGCCTCAAGATAATCGTCAAGCGGGACAAGCAGACCCTGAAGCACGCCGTACTCCTCGATGTTAAGGTTAAGGTTCGGGCGGATGATAACATCGGGCATATCAAGTGAGTTGAACATGAGGTTCAGTTTTTCGTTCCACTCGCTCTCTTTGATTGCCGTCCAGTTAATCTTTACTCCGGTTTCTTCTTCAAGCTGATTGTAATACCAGAGATTCGCGAAGTCGGTCGTCTGGTTGTCCAGTTCCCATTGCCAGACATTCAGCGTAATGGGTTCAGCCGGGGGAGGCGGCGCGTCACCGTCAGACGCGGGCGCGGGTGTCGCCGTAGCGGGCGCGGGTGTGGGCGTAGCGGTGTCTTCCGCAGGGGTGCAGGCGGCAATAACTGTCAGTGCTAACAGAATCGCCAAAAGGACAGCCGTGATTTTTTTCATACCTTTAATTCCTCCTATAATTTTTCTTTATTTTCACGCTGTTACGCGATGAAAAACATTAACCCTTCAGAGAGCCTATGGTTACTCCCTTAATAAAAAACTTCTGCATATAAATGTATAGTACGATGACAGGCCCGGTGGAAACAACTATACAGCAGTATTTAACGACCTCCGCCCTGCGTATCGCATCGGATATTACCTTGCCGTCGCCGAAGAATCCCATAAACGAATCTAACGATGAACCGGCCTGCGCCGTTGCTATAACGCGCCGCAGCACCGTTTGCAGCGGCAGCATACTGTCGTCACGGATATAGACCAACGCGGTAAAGTAGTCGTTCCAACGCGCCACCCCGTAATATACGCTCAGTACGGCGATGATTGTGCCGGAGAGCGGCAGTATCACGCGGAAGAAGTAGGTGAAATGCCCCGCGCCGTCAATAACAGCCGCCTCGTACAGCGCGTTCGGTATCGAGGTCGAGATATAAGTTCGCGCTATCATAAGATTCCACACCGAAACGCAGTTTATTATTATCATCAGCGTCATCGTGTTATAAAGCCCGAGTTGGCGGTTCATCAAGAACTGCGGAATCAGCCCTCCGGTAAAGAACATGGTAAAGATAAAGTAGAAACTGAAGAATTTTTTGCCCGCGAAATTGCGTGTCAGCGCGTATGATGCCATCATAGTCACGGTAATGCTTATAGCCGTTCCCGCTATTGTGTAAAGAAGCGAGTTGGCATAAGACCTCAGCAGCAGATTATGACTGAACACCGCCTCATAGCCTATCAGGGAAAAATCAACGGGCCACAGCAGAGCTTTGCCGCTGAAAATCGCTTCCGCGCCCGAAACCGACGCGATGAGTATCAGCCACAGGGGATACAGTATAATGATAAGTATAAGTGTCCACAACGCCAGATTTATCGCGTCGAAAAATCTGTCTTTCGGCGAGCGTTTGATGCGATTTTTGCGTTTTATGGCTAAATCCATGCCGTTTTCCCTCCCCTCTTAGAATAGGCTTGACTGATTCAGGCGTTTTGAAATCCAGTTAACGCTGACAATCAGCGCGAAGTTTATCACGTTGACAAATAGGTTAATAGCGGCGGTATATGAGAACTGCCCGTTCTGGATACCCATACGGTACACATAAACGCCGATAATGTCAGACGCGGGGATATTCGGCGGTGTCTGCATAAGCAGTGCCTTGTCTGTGTTCGATGTCAGCATCGCGCCGCAGTTAAGTATAAGAAGCAGGACTATTATTGGCACTAAGTGCGGAATGTCGATATAGCGTATCTTCTGCATATTGCCCGCGCCGTCTATCGTTGCCGCCTCATAAAGCTCGGGGTTAATGGCGGTCAGCGCGGCGATATAGAGGATAGTGTTCCATCCCGCGTGCTGCCAGACCTCAGTGGTGATGAAAATCGTGCGAAACCACGAAGCGTCTGTCATAAAACCGATTGAAGAGCCGCCCAACCACTCTATCAGCCTGTTGACAAGCCCCGTGGTGGGAGACAGGAACAGAAAGAGCATACCGACCATAACGACAGGCGAGATAAAATGCGGCGCGTAAATAGCCGTCTGAGTAAAGCGTTTGAACCGCCGCCATTTCATCTGATTAAGGAAAATCGCCATAACAATCGGAACAGGGAACGCCCAGAGCAGCCCGTATATATTCAAGAGTAATGTATTCCATATCAAGCGCGAGGAATAATACGAATCAAAAAAGTCGGCAAAGTGTTTCAGCCCAATCCATTCGCTGCCCGCGATACCAAAAGCCGCCCTAAAATTCTTGAACACGATTTGTATGCCGTATAAGGGCAGATATGAGAAGATGAACACCAAGGCGACAGCCGGAAGCAAAAGTATGTAAAGCTGCCAGTCGCGCCGTATGGCGAGTTCTAGCTTCTCCGCGGCAAATACGGCGGTAACGAGCGAAACGCCCGCCATTAACGCCGGAAAAACGGTAAGATTCAAGTCGGGGTTAACAGTGCTTGCCGAGAATATGATAAAAGCCAGTGAAACCACGGAAGGAAGACCAAAGCCCAACCACGCCAGTAATTTGAGCGGCCTCGGCCATTTCAAAACCCACGAAACAAGCAGATAAACAATGGCGGCAAACGATATAATCAGCAGTATGACAAGCACAAGAATAAATATGTTGGCGGCGGAGCTGTCCGCCCTGCCGACTAAACTGAAAAGGTTGACTTTTACGGCACGCCCCGACAGCGTTGTGCGAGCCCAGAAGCACGACGCTAAAAACATTATACCGATACTGCCGGTAAGGGTAATCCAGAATCTTACGGGTAAACGTAAAAGCCGCAAACCGCCGCACTCCTCTCCCGCATGATAAGCGAGTATCTGTCAAGTATTATATGTTCAGTACACATAGTATAAAATTCAGCGGACAAAAAGTCAATATATTTCACAAATTGCACAAAAGAATGTGGTTTTATCATAGAAATCATACGATATTACCCGCTTCGTATAGCGCAATAAAAAACGGAGTGTCCCACAGGATAGTTAAATCCCATACTCAGATTGAGAGGCACTTTTTCTCCTAAGAATTTCAGGCGTTACCTATGAGTGTAACAACAAATCATAATACTCAAAGTCCATCCCAACTCAGCGCGGCACTCAACGTCCTCGACCCGCCATTAGGAACTAATGCGAACCCGACCCGATGGTTCTTTGTCGGGGAGGCGTTCGCTTTTCCTTTCCGCTTGAATAATTTTTCGTGAAATATTTTTCGTTTTGTGTTATAATTGGCGTAGGAGTGGATTTCGATGCCGCTTATATCCGAGGTGATTCAATGCCAAAACTGAAAAAAATATTTATAATCGTTCCTATCGTGCTGATACTAATCGGACTGTATCTTTTTCTTGCGTTGGTCGTCTTTGAAGATGATATGCGTCCTCCGAAGCTACCCATAGAAAGCGCAGCAAATACGCTCTCCATAACCTCAAATGGCTGTTGTTTTTGGGTTGAAGATGTTGTTATATCTCTGCTTAATACCAACGGGCAAAGAACGGAACTCGGTAGCCATGAAGCCGTATATATGCACAATATTTTCAAACATACAATGCCGACAATCACAGACTCTCCGTTATCACTATTAGTTGAGTTCAAATGCTTTTACGGCGATGAAGTCGACTTTTCAATGTCGGTTATGGATTTTACCGACATCAACGAAATAAAACAGACTGGCGTGTTAATATATTTTCAAGAACATGATGATGTCTACTTAAATGTTGTAGCGGGCAAAAATCATAAAAGTTATAAAATGGGAAGCGAAGAAAATCGTTGGCTTTTGATGGATATACCAAACAGTATTTATTCAAATTAAAAGGCAAAACGGGGGAGCTTGCGAGTGGAACATTTAGAAAAAAGAAATGGCTTGCATAAATATATAATGAGTTTTAACGAGAACGAAAACCCCTCATATCAATATACATTTCAAGTCAGAAACTCAATGGATTTTCATACTCTCAAAGAACAGATTTACGATGACGGAAATGGTAATATAACCTATCTTCGGAAACGTCCCCGACCGCATACAGCATACCATAAACCAACAATCATCTCAACCCTCATTTCCCAGCCAAAGCAAAAATCCGAAGCCCTCGCCGATGACTTTTACATCGAGCGCGGAGTTCGGATTACTTGCGGTTGGCACGCCCGGCAGGATTCGAACCTGCGACCCTTTGGTTCGTAGCCAAATACTCTATCCGGCTGAGCTACGAGCGCGTATGCCTATTGTGGCGATTATAACACAAGTTTTTTGAGATTGCAATAGGTAATGTTACATAATAATTTTTACAAACGAACACAGGATAAAATTGTTGTTGCGGCGAGCCTCCTTTCATGGCATAATAGCCGTAATGACAAGGCGAGACGAGGGAGGACGGGCAATCCGACACAGATAACGTTGACATGATGGGAAAAGTTTTACATAGGGATGAATGGGTTGGCGGAACGGTTGGGGATTGCTCTAGCCGATTGACTGTGTTATAATGGCTGTACATCCATTTTGAAAAGGCTAAAACACCATGCGTCTTGAAATTATAGATTTTATACAATCAAATCCCGATTGGGAAGATACCGAAACATGAAAGGAACAACCGCGAACGCTATATTACTGCGTTCGCGGTTGCTATTTCTTTTCTATGGTAATTTCAAGTCCATATAAATCCGCTATATCCAGCAATGTTTGCAGATATATTCCATTACGCCCTAATTCCATGGACTGTACCGTATGTCTGCTACGGTGAATTGTTTCACCAAACCCTTTTTGTGTAAGCTCAGTCCATTCCCTGATTATTTTTATAATTTCGTTGGCTTTATAGTCATTAGCTTTGATCTTCATAATACACCTCTTGACAAGTGTACCATCAATACGCTATTATTGAGAAAATACGTATTTATAATACGCTATAAGAGGAGGTGAAAAGTATGCCGGACTATAAAACTATGTATTTCCAATTATTCAACAGTGTTACCGATGCAATAACTTCACTACAGAAAGCGCAACAGGATGTTGAAGATGTCTTTATTAACGGAGATGAGGAAATACCTGAATTTGATGTACAATATGATTATTCTTGATTAAACCCTCCTGTTGTTGTATAATAACAGCAGGAGGCGTTTTGTATGCCAAGTCAAGCAAACCCGCCGTTATTCGGTGACAATCCGCATAATTTGATTCTCGGAACTTTCCCCAGTCCTATGTCGCGGGAGAAAAAGGAATACTACGGCAATCCGCGCAACCAGTTTTGGCGGCTGTTATTCGGAGTGTTTGACGTTCCATTTGACAACCCCGATTATGAGCAGAAAAAAACCGTCCTTTTTAAGAACGGCATTGCACTGTATGATGTGATTACAGCCTGCGAGCCTGACGGCGCGTTGGATTCAGAACTTAAAAATTTAGTTTACAACACGGAGCTACCGGATTTTACCGCAAAACACGGGATTCAAAGGGTGCTTTTCAATGGAAATAACGCATACTTGTTTTACAAGCGCGGGATTGGAGAAACGGAGCGGAATGTGTTGCCGTCAAGCAGTCCGGCTAACGCTCGTATGAGCTTTGATGAAAAACTGCAAATATGGCGGGATGTTATAATAACAGCGAGGGGTATTTAATAAATACTTGACAACGCGCTTTATTTCGACTATAATGGAATCACACCCCATAATAGCCGAAAGAAGGTGCGTTAATGTATATCCGAAGACATATAGAACCGGTGGTGGCGCGTATTGCCAAACGCAAACCTGTTGTCGTGCTGACCGGTGCCCGTCAGGTGGGCAAGTCTACCATGCTCAAAGAAGTGTATACAGGGATTCGTTATGTCAGCTTGAACCGCCCGTTGGTGCGGGAGAGTGCCAAAGAGAATCCTTCTCTGTTCTTTGAGACGAATAAGCCGCCCGTCATTGTGGATGAGATTCAAAAAGCGGCGGAGATTTTCGATTATATAAAGGACATCGTTGACGAGAACAAGGACAAGGGGCAATTTTACCTTACCGGTTCTCAGAGCATAAAGCTGATGAAAAACGTCAGCGACAGCTTGGCGGGTCGCGCGGGTGTTATCAAACTGCTTGGGCTGTCCATGCGGGAACTTGCGGGGTCTTCTTGCCGTACTCCGTTTAAGCCGACACCGGAACATTTTTCAGAGGCGGAGAAGGAGCGTATCGGCTATGACCCCGGTAAACTGGCGGAGTGCATACACAAAGGGTTTTTTCCCGAACTGTACGAGACAGAAAGTGATTTGCGCGATTGGTCGGATTATTACAGCTCCTATTTTCAGACCTATATTGAAAAAGACATCAAGGATGTGCTGAATATTCAAGATGAATCGGCATTCATTAAATTTGTCAAAGCCGCCGCTTCGCTTACGGGCGAAATGTTGAATATGGCCACCCTTGCTGAAATCTGCGGCAAGGATGTCAAGACCGTGCGAGCGTGGTTGTCTGCGTTGGAATCCAGCGGGTTGGTATATCTGTTAGAGCCGTACTACAACAACTTCAACAAACGGCTGATTAAGACACCGAAACTGTACTTTCTCGATACGGGGCTTGCTTGTTGGCTTTTGGGTTGGAACACGCCGGAACAGTTGACAAACGGAGCAATGTGGGGGCATATGTTTGAGAGCTTTGTGTTCTGCGAAATTCTGAAAAGTTATTATAACGATGGGATTGTAGAGCCTCCGCTGTTCTATTACCGTGATAAAGATAAAAACGAGATTGACCTTTTGATTGCGGACGGAGACGTGCTGTATCCCGTAGAAATTAAGACGGCCAGCGACCCTAAGAAGTCAATGATAAACAGTTTCCGTTGTATCGGCAATATACCGGGCAAGCAGGTTGGTTCAGGCGCGGTTATTTGCCTTGCTAAAGAGCGGCTGCCGTTGGCTGATAATGTTTGGATATTACCGGCGTACTTGATTTGAGCGACTTTGGCGGATGCCAATAAGTTGGCAAGGAGTTGCGTTCTTCACGCAATTCCGCTATGGTTTTCAGCGGGATAATTCCATATTTGACAAATCCTCAGAATATCAGTATGCTAATAGAAAACATATTTTGAGGGGGAGGGACATCCGTGCCGGAACAAAGGACTAAAACAAGCGAATTGCTGCAAAAACTGTTCAGAACAAAGAGTATTGCTCAATTTATTAGAAAAAATGAAAAGAATATGAACACTGTTCCATTTCATGCCTATATCAACCGACTGTGCGCCGAAAAGGATGTCCTTCCGGCATACATAATCAAAAAGTCCGGTATTGAGCGTACTTTCGGACACCAAATCTTTAACGGCAAAAGAAATCCCTCCCGCGACAAGATAATCCTGCTCGCGTTTGGCTTTGAAATGGATTATGATGAGGCTCAGGCGTTGTTGAAATCAGCTCGAAAGAGCGCGCTTTATCCGAAGATTGAGCGTGACGCGGTCGTTATCCACGCCCTGAAACACAAGCTGCCGATTATAGATGTCCAAAGCACCCTGTCAGAACTGTCGCTTCCGCTGATTGGCGAGGAGGGACACCGTGGGTAAGTCCTTTGCAGGGGAAATATTGAAAACCGATGACCTCGCCACGTTTCCGCCGGATATAACAGGGCGGTTTAATGTCTTGGAACTCCTTGCTCAAAATGACTTTGGCGAAACTTTTCTTCTCTCTGAAAAAAACGGAGGGAAGCGATTTATAATCAAAAGCCTGCGCCAATCTGAGCTCAGTCCCGAATCGGAAACATTACGGGGACTTGAACACAAGGGGTTACCAAGGTTTGAGCCGCAAATAGAAGGCGACGGCGCGGTGTTTAGTCTGCGCGAGTATATCGACGGGTTATCGTTGGAGGAATACTTACTGGAGCACCCGGTTGCAGACGAAATGCTAGCTGTCCATATCATCGCCGAGCTTTGCGATATTCTGACCCTCCTGCACTCACAGCCAACGCCGATTATACATCGGGATATAAAACCCTCCAATATTATAATAGACCCTAATAACCATTCCGTCATGCTTATTGATTTCGGCGTTTCCAGAAAACTCTGCGAAGAATCCGGCAGTGACACAGTCTTGGTAGCCACAAGGGGATATGCAGCTCCCGAACAGTTCGGTTTCGCGCAGACAGACACACGCTCCGACATTTACTCGTTAGGAGTAGTGCTGAGGAATATGCTCACGGGGTCGGAAAACCGAATCAGCAGCAAGGCACTGGAACGCATAACACAGAAATGCACCGCGCTTGACCCGAAGGCTCGGTTTCAAAGTGCAGTGGATTTGAAAAAAGCCTTAATAAAGGCTAAACCGCGAAAGAGCCAAAAGGTTATGCGCCGCCTCGCAGTGGCTCTGACTGTCTGCGCTCTATTTGCCATAGGGTTTGCCGCCGCTCAAAACATGGGATTCTCAAAACCCGAAGTTTTACCTAAACCCGCCGATTATATGCCGCCGGAATCCAACGCTGTCAGCGAACCATACACCACACCGGAAATACTGTTGGCGGTCGCGGAATCCACGCCGCCCGGCATCATTGAGGATTGGAATTTTTATAATGCCGTACTGGAGATTATCGGCAAATCGGACGGGTATGAAATTATAGAAGATGATGTGGCAGAAATTACATATTTGGATATTTCAAGAAGAGACATTAAGAGCCTTACGGGAATTGAATTTTTTACTGTGTTAGAATATCTTTTTTGCAGCGACAGTGAATTGACCTCGCTAGATGTTAGTAACAACTCTTTATTGAAAGACCTTAACTGCTCCAACAATCAAATAACACTGTTGAATGTTAATGGTCTTACCAATTTAGAATACATTTATTGCGATAGAAATCAATTAACCGAGCTGGATGTCAGCGGGCTTACTACATTAGAACAGCTTCATTGTTGGGAAAATCAACTAACCACATTGGACGTTAGCAGCAATACCGAACTAAAAGAGATTTATTGTTCTGACAATCAACTAACCGAGCTAGACGTGAGTGGGCTTGTGAATTTGAAATATCTTGCTTGCCAAGATAACCGACTGACTTCGTTGGATGTCAGCAGTCTTTCCGCGTTGAAGGAACTTTATTGTTACATAAATGAGCTAACAGAGCTTGATGTGAGCAATAACAAAAGACTGGCAATACTTCATTGCGAAAGAAACCGACTAACCTCGCTTAACGTGAGCGGGCTCACCGCTTTAGAGGAACTGCATTTTGCAAACAACAATTTGAAAACACTGGATGTCAGCAGTAATACCGCGTTAAAGGCACTTGCTTGCAATGAAAATCAGTTGAACTCGCTGAATGTAAGCGGACTTATCGCATTAGAGTGGCTTGGTTGTCCGGATAATAATTTGAAAACTCTTGACTTTAGCGGCAATATCGCATTGAAATTGCTTGATTGCAGTTCCAATAACATAAATTCGTTGGATGTGAGCGGACTTACCGCATTAGAGTCGTTTGCTTGTTGCAGAAACAATTTGAAAACACTGGATATAAGCAACAATACCGCGCTTGTTTATCTTGAATGTCAAGAGAATCAACTCACGAGCTTAGACATATCAAACAATCCGGCACTAAAATTTCTTTACTGTTTTTGGAATTACATGGGTGATGACCCTGACATAAGCATACCGGGATGGCAAGATAAATGGGATGTTGCGGGGTGGCGTGATAATACTGAGTATGAATGGTGGTTTAATTATGATGAAGAAAGAATCTGGTATTTCCCTCATTGACAAAACGGCTTTTTGACGGAACATCGAGGAGGTCGTTTCTCACACTGGATTGCGCCCGGCATTAGCCGGGCAAAATTTTTTTCAAAAGTGTGCAGCCAGCACACCACTTTTACTTTTTTTGCGTTTATAATGGATTTGTCTATATAATAATAGGAGGTTGGCACAGTGAAAAAAATACTTAGTTTTGTTTTAGCGTTTATTATGGTGGTGGGGTTGCTGCCTGTGACGGAGATTCCTGCGGCGGCAGCAGTACCGTTGGTAAAGGAAAATGGTTTTACTTATGTTATCATAAATGACCACGGCACTTTTCTTACGTACTCAAACGAATTGGGCGATATAGATAATATAGAGGAAAATGGAGTTAATTTTTTACGTGGATATGTTGATTCCGGTGCATATATTATAGGCTATGACGGAAGCGATGTTATTGTCCCGGAAAAACTCGGTGGCGCAGATGTTGTTTATATAAGTCTTGTTCAGCAGGGTATAGAAACGTTGGATGTATCTGCTTGCAAAGAACTTAAAATTCTTGTATGCAGTTATAATCAAATAACTGAGTTGAATTTGAGCAACAACCCTGAGCTGATAGAACTTGACTGTTGGAATAACCGACTGACCTCGTTGAATGTAAGCAGCAATCCTAAACTGAGAGTATTTTACGCTGACAAAAATGAGTTGACGAAGCTCGATGTCAGTAATAATCCCTTGTTGGAAATATTTTGGTGTCCAAACAACAATTTGACCTCACTTGATGTCAGCAACAACCCCGAATTGTGGAGACTTTATTGCGGCGAAAATCAACTTTTCGTAATTGTTTTTTGTGTCCGCCGCCGCGATGCCGAACCGTAATAATTCCTTGATTATTGCGACCATTG
>Ga0082212_10006624_pt1 | contig 15513 bp, 10 predicted proteins | sample TergutNt197P3_FD_71548 | JGI IMG/M metagenome (GOLD analysis project Ga0082212, IMG submission 71548) | Neocapritermes taracua P3 segment gut microbial communities from Petit-Saut dam, French Guiana - Nt197 P3 | ecosystem: Host-associated > Arthropoda: Insects > Digestive system > Gut ...
CGCCAGCACGTTGCCCGCATTGAATGCGCCCGGCAATAGGTCGCGTATATCAATTTTATTCTTGTCAGCGGCAACATGGACGTTGTACCAGTTGCCCCGTGCGCTGCTCTCGATGGATTTCATTACAAGGTCGGCGTCTTTTCCCTTTACGCTGAAGCTCAAGCTTCGGCGCTTTGTCGCTTCGCGGAAATACCCGGCGCTTTTATCATCGGCGTTGACTACGCCAAACGGCTCGGGCGCGGCGGCTATATCGGGCAGCCCTGTTTTTGCCTGCTCCCTGTCGAGGGCGCGGAAGAGGTTTGCCTTGTCGTCGCGGTACTGTTCCCATGAGCCGTGGAATTCCAGGTGCTCGTGGGTCACGTTGGTAAATACCGCCGCATCGAATTCAACATCGCCCAGCCGGTTGGTCCGCTTCGACAGGCCGTGGGAACTTGCTTCCGCCACCGCGTACGCGCAGCCGTTTTCCGCCATCTCCCACAGCATCCGTTGAACCGCCGCCGCTTCCGGCGTCGTCTGGTGTTCGGGATTCCACCGCGCTTCGCCTCCGTCTGAATACTGCACCGTGGAAAAAAAGCCCGCCTTCTTTCCCGCCAGCCGCAGCAACTGCCAGATAAGGTACACCGTGGTGCTTTTACCTTCGGTGCCGGTAACGCCCGCCACCAGAAGCCGGCGCGACGGAAAGCCGTAAAAAGCCGCCGCGACCGGCGACATGGCAAAACGGGAATCCCGTACTTTAAGGTACACGACGCCGGTCTTTTTTTTGCCGATTTCCGCCTCGTGAACAATCGCCGCCGCGCCCCTGTCGATGGCCTGGTCAATAAAATTGTGCCCGTCCGTGTGCAGTCCGGTCATGGCAAAGTACAGCGAACCCGGCCCTGCCTTTCTGGAATCGTATTCCAGCGAGGTAATAATTGGATCAGCATCGCCGCGCCGCCCAACAAGCCCTGCACGGCTGGCGGTTTCACTGGTGAGGAATTCGGACAATCGACGCTGAAGCTGGCGATCCATAATTTAGCGTATCAGATTTATCGAAAATAATCTCTCACGGAGGCACGAAGGCACGGGGAAAAAGGGGATAAAAATTCTTTCTCTTCTGTGTCCTCAGTGCCTCAGTGCCTCTGCGTGAGGAATATCCGATCAATGGCCCCCGCGCGCGCTACTCCGGCTAAAGCCGTCGCGCATTAGACCGCATACAGCGGCTTTTACGTGCGCTAGGGCGTGCTGACTCATTCATCTACACAGCTTAACGCTGTGCTTTTAGTGCCCCCCGTATACAGCGATCAGGACGCCGGCGGCGATGGCGGTGCCGATAACGCCGGCTACGTTGGGGCCCATCGCGTGCATCAACAGGAAGTTCCCCGGATCGTACTCCTGGCCTACCTTGTTGGAAACACGGGCTGCCATCGGTACGGCGGAAACGCCGGCGGAGCCGATAAGGGGGTTGATCTTCTCTTTCAGGAAAAGGTTCATTATCTTGGCAACGCAAACGCCGGTGGCAGTGGCGATACAGAACGCTATCAGTCCCATCACTACGATAATAAGGGACGAAGAGTTCAGGAATTTTTCCGGAGTCATCTGGCTGCCCACTCCTAAAGAAAGGAACATCGACACGATATTCATCAGGGCATTCTGAGAAGTGTCCGAAAGCCGGTCTACCACCTTACATTCGCGCAGGAAGTTTCCGAACATCAGACAGCCGATGAGGGGCGCCGCCGACGGAATGAGGAGCAATGCCAGACCAAAAACCACTATAGGAAAGAGAACCTTTTCTTTCTGGGACACCGGCCTGAGCTGGCGCATTCTGATAAGGCGTTCTTTTTTCGTGGTCAGCAGCTTCATAATTGGCGGCTGGATCATCGGCACCAGGGCCATGTAGGAATAGGCCGCAACCGCTACCGTTGCCATCAGGTGAGGGGCAAGTTTGGCGGCTATGTAAATCGTGGTTGGGCCGTCCGCGCCGCCGATTATGGATACGGCACAGGCTTCTTTAAGATTAAAGGCGACGTTGGGCAGAAGGTTGGCGACGCTGACGAAGAACATTGCCCCAAAAACGCCAAACTGGGCAGCCGCGCCGAGAATTGCCGTCTTGGGGTTGGCGATAAGGGGGCCAAAGTCCGTCATCGCGCCGATGCCAATAAAGATAATCAGGGGGAAAAACTCGTTTCCAATCCCCGCATTGTAAATAATATTGAGGAAGCCCTGGTGTTCCCATATTTTCAGCGCATCGTCCCAGACGCCCTGCGCCCCCATGCTTGCAAGGGGAATGTTGGCGAAAATCGTCCCAAAGCCGATGGGAATTAATAACAGCGGCTCAAACCCTTTTGCCGTCCCCAGATAAATTATCAGAAAACCCACCAGAACCATGATGAGTCCGTGCCAGCCGGGTATTTTAGCGGAGGAACGTTCAGTAGTTCCAATAGGCGACAGGGTAGAGTATACCGTTACTGTCCTGCTTGAAGGACCGATGGCATATCCATCTCTTGCTATTCCCACTGTTACTGTTCCGCTTGCTCTAATGCCAGAGACTTCCAGTTCATAGATACCCGTTCCGGTCCTGGTCAATCCTGTTCCCGCTGCCCCGGTGGACCCTGCGGTAAGGTTTATGTCCCCTACTGTCAAATCATCAATATCTTTATCAAAGGTTAGGATAAATTGAGTGGTGGTTTCCGATTCTGAGCCATTTGCGGTTAAGTCAGAAAATGTTGCCTCAATTTCAACGGGGGTTCCATTAATAAACGCGTAGATGCCGGTGGTCTCGACGATGTTGTTGAGAAACGATCCCAGCGATACGCGGGGCAGGTTTTTGCTGTTGGGAATAATGCCGTGCATGTTCCTGAACGACGGGAGTTCATCGGATTGGGCGGAAGCCTGAGCCTGCGCCCTGGGAGTAAAAGCGGTGCTTATGGCGGAGACTGCTAACGCTCCGAGCAGCAGAAGCAGGCACACTTTGGTTATATATACCGGGTCCTTTTTTTTGTTCAACATTATTTTCCTCCGCTCACCCAATTTCAGCAATAGGCTGCTGTGAAGCTACCTGCGTTCCTGCGGGTACAAGGAAATGTACCTGTCCTGCGGCGGTAGATTTAATTTCCAGTTCCATTTTCATGGACTCAATGATGACGATGGTGTCGCCGGATGCAACCTGCGCGCCTTCGCCCACCGCATAACGGAGAACGGTTCCCGCGACCGGCGCAAGTACGGCTTCGCCGCCGCCCGATGCCGCCGGAGCGGGAGCAGGGGCCGGAGCCGCTTCCTGCACGGGGGGAGGGGCGGCAGCCACCGGAGCAGCGCCCCCGCCGATTTCGGCTACCGGCTGCTGTGCGGCAACCTGGGTTCCGACAGGCACAACGAAGTGAATCTTTCCGGCGGCGGTGGACTTTATCTCCAGTTCCATCTTCATCGATTCGAGGATGATAACCGTTTCGCTTGCCTTAACTTCCGCGCCTTCGCTCACCGCGTAGCGGAGAACGGTTCCGGCAACCGGCGCAAGGATCGATTCGCCGCCGCCGCTGACCGCCGCTGCCGCAGGAGCAGCAGCAGGCGCCGCACCGCCGGCAGTAACCGCCACCGTTCCGGCAGGGGAAACCACTACCGCGTAATTTGTGCCGTTTACGTTAACGTTGTATTTTTCCGCCTGTCCCGGTGCCTTTGCCGTCGGCGCAGCGGGCGCTGCCGCGGGAGCCGCGTCTTCCGGCTTAAAGACCACCGGACCGTCGGCCCGCGTCTTGAAGAAATTGGGGGCGACTTTGGGGAACATCGCCAGGGTCAGAACGTCTTCAACGGTGACCGTATCCGTTCCCAGGAGTTTTTTCGCTTCGTCTTCCAGTTTGGAATATTCGGCGGGAATGTCATCCGCGGGGCGGTGGGTAATTTCTTTTTCCATTTTAAGGGCTTCGAGCGCCTTTTTTACCACATCGGGGTTCTTGGGCGCGGGGCATGCGCCGTATTTTCCCGCCACCAGATCCTGGAATTCGCCGGAAAGTTTGTTGTAGCTGCCGAACAGCACATTAAACACCGCCTGGGTTCCCACGATCTGGCTTGTCGGCGTTACCAGCGGCGGGTAGCCGGCGTCTTTCTGAACCACGGCGATCTCTTTCAGCACCGCGTCGATCTTGTCGGAAGCGCCCTGTTCCTTCAACTGGCTTTCCAGGTTGCTGAGCATACCGCCGGGAACCTGGCTCAATAAAATTCGGGTATCCGCGCCGAGGAAACTCGATTCGAATTTTTTATAGTTATTCCGCACCTTGCGGAAATAGGCGGCAATTTCCAGGAGGAGGTTGATGTCAAGGCCGGTGTCGTATTCGGTTCCTTTGAAAATCTCGACCATTGTTTCGGTGGGGCTGTGGCTCGTCCCCATGGACATGGAAGAAATGGTAGTGTCGAGAATCTCCGCGCCCGCCTCGGCGCATTTGGTCAGCGTCGCCACCGACATGCCGGTCGTGGCGTGGGTATGGATTTCGACGGGAAGGTCGGCGACCTTTTTGATCGCCTTCACCAGATCGTAGCCCTCGTAGGGCTTTAACAGGCCCGCCATATCCTTGATGCAGATTGAATCCGCGCCGATGTCCACAAGCTGTTTGGCGAATTCCGCATATTTTTCGATGGTGTGGAAGGGGGTGACAGCATAAGAAATCGTCGCCTGAATGTGCTTGCCGGTCTTTTTGGCGGCCTTGGTGGCGGCTTCGAAGTTCCGGGGGTCGTTGACCGCGTCGAAAATGCGGAAAATGTCAACGCCGTCTTTGGCGGCATATTCCACAAACTTCGCCACCACGTCGTCGGCGTAGTGCCGGTAGCCCAGGAGGTTCTGCCCCCGCAGCAGCATCATAATTTTGGTATTGGGCATGGCTTTTTTGAGGCTTTTCAGCCGTTCCCAGGGGTCTTCGTTAAGGAAGCGGATGCAGGAGTCGAAAGTGGCCCCTCCCCACGATTCCAGGGCATAATAGCCCACTTTGTCGAGCTTGTCACAAATCGGCAGCATATCCGCCGTTACCATACGGGTAGCAAACAGGGACTGGTGGGCGTCCCTCAGCACAAGGTCGGTGAGTTTAACTTTTGGCATTGTTCCTTCCTTCTAGTTGGATTTTCGATATTCATTTACAGCCGCAGAAATGGCGGCGGTAACTGGGGCATCGTTCTTTGCGGCAGCCGGCGCGGCAGAAGGCGCGGCTGGCGGAGCAATTTTACCTGCTCCCGTGGCTTGCATGATCTTTCCCACTACCGTAATGGAGATGATCATGATCACCAGAAACCCAAAAACCATGCTCATTCCCAACACGGCTAAAACCCCGCTTTGGCCCAGCATTTCGTTTATTGTCATACTACCTCCTGCTTCGAATCAGACCTTATTATAGAACATTCATTCATAAAATAGCCATTTTTGCAAGCCCTTTTAAATAGGGATTGGGGATTAGGGACTGGGGACTGGGGGGATTTATTCGAGATTCCTCACGCAGAGGCGCAGAGAACGCGGAAGGGGTTATGGTTTGTAGACTTCCATACTATCTGTTTTTCCGTTTTTGTTTATTCCGTTCATCTAAATCGTATTGTTTTTTAACATGGTCAAGGGCTTTTTCCAGTGATTCCTGCAATACAACAGTCAGATCGTTTGAAAACTGGCTTAATATTGACTTGTTTGCGTTATTTTTTTGCTGAATTTGAATGTTTGTCCCTTCAATTTGTGGTCTTAAAAGCTCAAAAGCTTCAATTTCGAGGGCTTTTGCAAGTTTTGCCAGCGTTTGAGCAGATACCCACGTATTTCCCGCTTCAATATCCGCCAAAAAATTGGTCGAAATGTTAATTTTAGCCGCTAAAGTGAATTGTGACCAGTTTCGCCGCTGGCGATACCTCTTAATATTACCGCTTAGAGCATCCTTTAGCGCCTGTTCTTCTGGAGGTATCTGCTTTTTCAATGTGTTTTTTAGATTGCCCATATTGTATAGATTCGGCTATCCGATATAAGGAGTACTGTAACTATTGACATTAGGAGTGGTTATGGTTATAGTGACGAACAGCGAGAGGTATTTTTGGAACTGGCAGAGTAATAGGAGGAATATTTTATGAAAAAATTAATATCAATATTTGTATTTGCGTTATTTATAGTTTTATCATTGCCTGTTTTTGCTCAAGGTGTCTATTTTGATATTGGGGGTGGTTTGGGTTACACAAGATTACCTTACGATGATTTTTATGATTATGAATCCCGTTATGAAACCATTGACTTTATTTCTTTTAGTACTGGTTTTAAGTTAGGAGGCGGTCCATTTGGTAATGTACCATTATATATTGTTGGTGATACTACGCTATTCATCCCCACCAATCTGTTTATGGGAGCTGGCGTTATTTATTATCCAATCAGGGTCCTTCAGTTTGGAACATCATTGGGACCATCCTTTTATTGGTGGACGGATCCAAGCACAGGTTTTGGGTGGTATATTTCAGCTGCATTCGATTTTGGAGAAGGGAATAACGGGCTCTTGCTAGGTTTGGAATATTTCGGTGCAGCATATTCGTCATTATCAGCAATGTCGAATCATAATTTTCATTTTGGTGTTTTTGTAAAATATACGCACAGAAGTAAGATTCCAAGTCAGACATTAGCGAATTCTGTTGCTTCTGAAAGTCGAAATGCCGGGCAAACATATATACAAATAATAAATCAAACCACAGAAGATATTGGAGACGGCATAGTCATAATACGTGAAAATGATGAAATAACACGATTGCAGGTAACGTCCATAATCTTCCGTGCGGATAATGCGGATTTTGATGGGTTAAGTGCCGGAGTGTTACAAAACAATGAAACCGCTCTCAGAAGAATTGCCGAAATACTTAACAGTTACAGTGACTATAAAGTAACAATAGAGGGCCATTCAAATGCGACTACGCCGCCGGGAACCCGTGAACGGGCAAGTGAAGAAACTGCTATTAGATTATTAAGCGAGCAGAGAGCATTAAAAATCGCCGGTGAATTAATTTTACGCGGTGTTTCTCTCGACAGAATTAATGTTAGAGGTGCAGGAATATCCAATATGTTAGTTCCCTATGATGACTGGGATAATAATTGGAAGAACAGAAGGGTTGAATTTATTCTTGTAAGACAAGGAAAGTAAAAGGCATCTAACAGATTAGGAGCTCAAGGCTGGGAATTGGTTTCAGTTAGCTTAGACGCATCTGCGCCTCTGCGTGAAATTTTCCCGATAAGATCATTCGTTTACATTCGTGTACATTCGTTGATTCTTGAAGTCGCGAGAGTATCAGGCATCTTTCCTGATCTACCTTGACAAAATTTGTAAATATGTTATACTCAAAATATGGATAATATTGCAGAAAAGTTGGATAATATCAAGGAATCAATCCTAAAATATGTGCCAGCAAAATATATATATTTATTTGGTTCTTATGCGTATGGAACTCCCAGTGCAAAAAGTGATCTGGATATCTTCATTGTAACTCCAGATGGTATAAATAATTTTTCGGAAATTTATGCAAAAATAATAGGTGATTTAGGTGAAAAAAAAATGTTTTTTATTGACTTGTCGTTAAGTGCGGAAAGTGATTTTAATATTCGAAAAACAAAAAATAGATTTGAAGAAACAATATTTCAAAAAGGAAAAATAATCTATGCACATTGACGATGTATTGGAATGGGTAAAAATAGCGGATGATGATTATGACTCTGCAATAATATTGAATCAAGCAAATCGCAAGCATTATGAAATTATTTGTTATCATTGTGCACAAGCTGTGGAAAAATATTTAAAAGGTTATTTGGAATTTAATGACATTATTCCAGAAAAAACACATAACTTAGCTTATCTTAACAGTATTTGCATTGAAAAAGATAATAAATTTGTTAATATAAAAATGGAATGTGATTTTCTGAATAAATTTGCCAATGATATACGTTATCCGCATAGATATGAAACAAATGAAGACGAAGCAAATTTTTGTATTAATGCAGTAAAGAAAATCAGAGATTTTGAGCCTGTAAATAAAATAAGAAATACTATAAATAATAATGATAAATATTCTATAAAATAAAAGAGATGTTTTTTACTCGCCCTTTCCTCAGCACCCTCCGCGATCTCTGCGCCTCTGCGTGAAATTTTCACAATAAGATCATTAGTTTACATTTCACAAAATGGGTTTGATTATAGTGCTTTTTATCATGCTGATTTACGACAAAAGTATTTTGCAAACAGCGGAGGTCCTGGTACTTATGTAAAAGATAATAGATCCGACAGATGGAGCAAGCAATAACCGAAGCATGCACCCTCTGCGCCTCTGCGTGAAAATTTATCCAACAAGAGCATTCATTCGTTTACATTCGCGTACATTCGTTGATTCTTGAATTCTTCCCCCCCCCGAATAACCGCATTTTGACGGTTAGACAATCTCCCGTCAAAGTGATATACTTCCAGCGCAAATCAGCAAAAGGGGGCGCCGTATGGAAAAAGCGTTGATTGTTGAGCGGGCGAAGGACTATATCGCCAGGGAGCAGGACGAGGGCTTTCGCGCGGAGGTCGAAAAACTCCTCGCGGACGGGGATTTTAAGGAACTTGAGGACCGTTTTTACCAGAACCTGGAATTCGGGACCGGCGGCCTGAGGGGGGTAATCGGCGGCGGCTATAACCGGATGAACACCCTCGTGGTAAAAAGCGCCACCCAGGGGCTGGCAACCTACCTCATCAAGGCGTTTCCCGAAAAGGCCAAGGAAGGCAAGCTCTCCGCCGTCATCGCCTTTGACAGCCGCCACTATTCAATAGAATTTTCCGAAGCCGCCGCGCTAGTGCTTGCCGGCAACGGCATTAAAACCTGGGTTTTTTCGGGGCTGCGGCCGACGCCGGAGCTGTCCTTCGCCATTCGCCACCTTGGCTGCGATACCGGCATCGTGGTAACGGCAAGCCATAACCCGCCGCAGTACAACGGCTACAAGGCCTACTGGAACGACGGCTCCCAGGTGATCCCCCCCCACGACACGGGGATTATCGACGAAGTTAACAACGTAAAAACGATCAAGGATATTTCCCGCCAGGAAGCGCTGGACAAGGGGCTTCTGGCAATAATCGACAAAGAGGTTGACGAACCGTATCAGGCGATGGTCAAGTCGCGGCTGTTCCGCCCCGATCTTATCAGGGAAAAGGCCGGCGAGGTAAAGATCGTGTACACGCCCCTGCACGGAACCGGAGCGATGCATGTCGAGAAGGTGCTCGGCGATTTGGGGCTAAAGGTGATCACCGTGCCGGAGCAGCGGGAGGGCAACGGCGATTTTCCCACGGTTGCTTTCCCCAACCCGGAAGAAGCCGCCGCCCTGGACATGGCGATAAAGCTGGGAACGGCAGAAAAAGCCGATGTGGTGATGGCGACCGATCCCGATGCCGACCGTTTCGGCATCGCGGTTCCGAATGCGGAAGGCGGCTACACCCTCGTCACGGGAAACCAGATGGGCGTGCTGCTGGCGGATTATATTTTCCTTTCGCTGAAAGAGCTGGGTAAACTGCCCGCGAACGCCGCCATGATCAACTCGATTGTCACAACGGGAATGCAGAAGCGGGTTGCCGAATATTACGGCGGCGAATGTTTCGAGTGCCTTACCGGGTTCAAGTGGATCGCCGATGTTATGCGAAAATGGGAAAACGGCGAGGCCGGGGCGAAATTTTTCGTGCTCGGCACCGAAGAAAGCTACGGTTACAACATCGAAACCGAGGTGCGCGACAAGGACGGCGTTTCAGCCGCCGCCCTCACTGCCGAGATGACCCTGTACTGGCGGAGCAAGGGCAAGAGCCTATTGGCCCGCCTGGACGAACTGTATGAAATGTGCGGTTTCTGGCAGGAAATGGGAATCTCCAAATATTTCCAGGGGCCTGAAGGGCCTGCAATCATGAAGGGCATAATGGACAAGTACCGATCCAGTCCGCCGTCGACTCTGGGCGGCATCTCGATCAGCAAGGTGCGCGACCTGGAACACGGGGCGGACGGCCTGCCCCCCAGCGACGTGCTGCAGTTCTACCTTGCAGACGGCACGGTGGTCAGCGCCCGCCCCAGCGGCACCGAGCCGAAGATTAAATTCTACGCAAGCTGCTGCGCCGAATTGGGGCAGGGCGGGTTAGAAGCGGCAAAAACCGAAGCCGCCCGCAAACTCGACGCGATCAAGAAAGACATCCGGGCGGTGATAGGGGATGCCTAAGAAAAAGCACAGCGTTAAGCTGTGTCTATTGAAAAAATTTGCACGGCAAGAGCCCAAGTAATGCCCATAGTGAGAAGTAGGGCGGTCTTGCTTTAGCAAGACCAGCGGGCGATAGGGAATGGGGAATGTGGAGGGTATGAAAAGTAAAATCGTAAGTATCTTGCTTTTAGCAGGGTTGTTATTATTGTATATGGGATGTTCGATCAATACGCTGGTGGCGAACGCGCTGACGGGGGAGGGAGGCTCGACGGTCTTTACCGGGGATCCCGACCCGGAACTGGTGGGAGACGCGCTTCCCTTCGCGATCAAAATGTACGAGGCGCTCCTTGATTCCACCCCGAAGCACCAGGGGCTGATGTTAACCACCGGCTCGCTTTTTGTGATGTACGCCAACGCCTATGTACACGGCCCTGCCGAGATGCTCCCCCCCGAAGAATGGCATGAGCGGGAGACGGGAATGCTGCGGGCAAAGCTCCTGTACCTGCGGGGCAGCGGCATACTCTATAACGCGCTGGATGCAAAATACAAAGGCTTTGCCGCAACTGCTGCGGCAGGGGGCGACTTGCAGCCCATTCTCAGAAAATGCAAAAAAGAAGATGCCGGCCTGTTGTACTGGGCGGTAGCCGGCGGTCTCGCCGCTTATTCAATAGACGTGCTGGATTATGACCTGAGTGCGCGTATACCCGAATGGAAGGCCATGATTCTGCGTGCCTACGAGCTTGATCCTGATTATGGAGTGGCGGCACTGGATGAATTCTTCATCCTTTTTTACGCTTCCCTGCCTGAAATTATGGGTGGAGACAAGGCATTGGCAGAGGTGCATTTTCAGCGGGCGCTGGAAAAAACCGGGGGAAATTCCGCAGGGGCGTATGTTGCCTATGCCCAGGCGATCTGCGTTCCTGCCCAGAACTATGATTCTTACAGGGAATGCCTGGGAAAAGCCCTTGCCGTTGATCCTGACGCCGATCCCTCGACTCGGCTGGCAAATATTATCAGTCAAAGGAAAGCCCGCTGGCTGATTGATAACGCCTATATCTATTTTTCCTTTCTTCCCATTCCCGATGACTATTGATAGTATTGGAATAGTGAGGTAGGCATGAAAAGAAGTGTTGCGCTTTTTATCCTTGCGGTTTGTTTTCTTTTTTTCGCCCATGAAGGGGTTTTTGCCCAACGTGGAGGGAGATCCCAGGGGGATGTTGTTGAGGTACGGCTTGCCTCCCAGATGCCCAGAAATTCCGACTGGGGAAGAACCCTGGATCGCATGGCTGCGGAATGGGCGCGTGTGACCAATAACGGAGTTAGACTCCGCGTTATCCACGACGGCCTTGAGGGTGGAGAATCCAAGATGCTCTCCTCCCTTGCCACGGACAATATTCAGGCGGCGTTGTTTACCTCTTTCGGACTTGCGGAGATTTGTCCTGCGGTTATGACCTTGAGCGTTCCTTTCATGATAAGGAACAGCAATGAACTGGATTTGGTATTAAGGGAAGTGCAGCCGGTTCTTGACGCGCAGATTAACAGGACAAATTTTACCATGCTGGCCTGGTCAAAAGCGGGGTGGGTTAATGTTTTCTCAAGGGATCCGGTGTTTTTACCTGATGATCTGCGCAGGCACAGGATTGCGACTAACCCCGAATCAGCCGATTTCAACACCGCGTTCAAGACGATGGGATTCAACCTGGTGGAGACGGATCTTAATGACACAGGAACAAGGGTGGCCAGCGGCATGATCTCCGCGACATACATAATGCCTGCTGCAGCTCCTCCTCTTCAATTGCATAAATTCCTGGGTAATATGCTGGATATGCCGATTGCCCCGTTCATGGGGGGGATTGTCATGAATCGCGTCACATGGAATAAACTGGGGCCTGAAAGACAACGGGAGATCGTGAGGGTTACGCAGCGCATTGCCGAGGAGTTTGACGCCGTTATGCCGATAACCGTTGAAAACGCAATGAAAATGATGGAAAGGGACGGTCTGAGAGTTAACCGGGTAAGCCCGGTGCAGGAAGCCCTCTGGCGCGAAGATGTACTCAGAGCCATGCCTTCTCTGCTTGGAACGACCTTTGACCGCGACATATACCAGAGGATCAGCACGATACTCGAAAGGACAAGGAGCGGACAATAGGCTGATGGATACCGGGATTCCTTCTGCACGCAGGGTGCTTGGCTGGCTTGAAAAGGGAATCTGCTTTGGTGCCCTGCTCCTCCTTGCGCTGATACCCTTCACCGAAATGCTTTTGCGTCGGTTCAGAATGGCTATTCCGGACTTCAAGGCAATAATGACCCATCTTTTCCTGGTGCTTGGTTTTTTTGCCGCGATGCTTACGGCAAAAAACGGAGAACACATCTCAATTACCGCTGTTCAGTTTATCAAAAGCGATAAGGTTAAGAGGACTCTGGAATTTACCAGCGCCCTCATCGCGGTGTTGATCCTGACTATCCTTACGTGGAATTGCGTTTCATATATCAAGTACGGCATGATGGGAAAGTCTGTCGGTTTTTTGTCCGACAGGGTCTTTGCCGCAGCGATGCCGCTTGGCTATGCGGTAATTGCCCTGCGCTTTTCCCTGAGACTTTCTGAAAAACGGAACAGATTTATTTCACTGCCGGTCATCGTGCTTGGCTCCGTCCTGGCACTTCCCGCCATTGTAAAAATAATATGGGGTTTTGAACCGCCGGAAGTTTTTAATGCTCCTTTGGACTTCCTCTACAATGCCACCTATTACGCCAAAACACCGCTTATTCTCCTTCTTGTAGCGGCAGCCTTTTCCGGGACACCTATTTTCATAGCCATAGGCGGCATAGCCCTTCTTATGCTCCAGGCCGGCAGTCTTCCTCATGGATATGGAGGCGAGCCCGAGGCCGTTCCCATTCAAATTTTTTCGGCGTTAACCGATTCGGATATTATCGCCATTCCCCTCTTTACCCTGACCGGTTTTTTCCTGTCGGAGAGCAGGGCGGGGGAGCGGCTTGTCAGCGCGTTCAGGCTTTTTTTCGGCGCTCTGCCCGGCGGCATGATCATTGCCACCGTCATCATCTGCGCTTTTTTTACCTCGTTTACCGGAGCTTCGGGCGTGACGATCCTTGCCCTCGGCGGAATACTCCACAAGATCCTCAGTGAAAATAAATACTCCGATCGTTTTTCCATAGGCCTGTTAACTTCTGTCGGCGGCATCGGCCTGATGTTTCCTCCCAGCCTTCCGATTATTCTGGTTGCCACTACCAGCAATACGATTTTGCACTTCATGAACATACCGGCAACCTACAGTATCGTTCATTTTTTTATCGGGGCGATTATTCCCGGGGTATTGCTGGTGCTGGCGATGATTGCCGCCGGCATTGTTTCCTCGGCAAAAGTTACAGTGCCCGCAGAAACTTTTGAGATTAAAAAGGCGCTGCATTCCCTCCGGGAATCTTCTCTGGAACTTTTGCTGCCGGTGATTCTCATTGCCGGATATTTTTCCGGCGTACTCACGCTGCTGGAGGCAAGCGCGGTATCGGTTGTCTATGTAATAATCGTGGAAGTCTTTGTCAAAAAGGATATATCCTTTGCCGATACGCCGAAAGTCTTTTCAAAGGCCGTCCCGATAATAGGCGGGGTGCTGGCGATTCTGGCAATGGCAAAAGCCCTTTCCTATGCCATTATCGATTCCGGCCTGCCTGAAAAATTTACCTTCTGGATGCAGGGCGCAGTCCGGTCAAAATATGTATTCCTCCTGCTGCTTAACCTTGCCCTGCTGGTAGTCGGCTGCCTGATGGACATTTTTTCGGCGATACTTGTCGTGCTTCCCCTTATTGTTCCCCTTGGCCACGCATACGGAATTGACCCGGTGCATCTTGGGATAATTTTTGTCATTAACCTTGAAGTCGGCTTTTTGACCCCGCCTGTCGGGATGAACCTCTTTCTGGCAAGTTACCGTTTTAAAAAGCCTTTTGCGCAAATATGCCGCAGCGTACTGCCGTATCTTGGGATCCAGTTTGCCGTAGTGCTGCTTGTCACCTACGTCCCCTGGCTCACCCACTGGCTTATCGGCTTTTTCCAGTAAATAAAAACAAGAATCAACGAATTACGCGAATGTAAACGAATGGAATATTAAAGTATCCCGAGTTCAAGGACGAAGTGCAATAAAAAGTTAAGGGGAAGGGATTAACCCCCTCCCCCAAAACGGTTGTAACCTGTAAGGTTTTGTTTACCACAACTTAACCGAAAGGAGAACCGTTATGGAAAAGAATACTTCAAAAGCAACAAAAGGGTATAGCCATTTGAGCCTTGCAGAACGGGAAGAAATCGCTATTAACCTTGAAAAAGGAATAAATCAATGTGAAATTGCTGCAATACTTAACCGCCACCCAAGTACGATTTCCCGGGAAATCAAAAGGAATAAATCTTCTATAGGGGCTGGAAAGTACCGGGTAAGCTGGGCGCAATATCAGGCTAACCAGCGAAAGAAGCTCAGTCATAAACGAAAAAGAATTCCTCAGAAAAGATTGCGGCGTTTTATATGCAAATGGCTGAGAAACGGATATTCTCCGGAAATTATTGCCGCTAAAGCATATGAAAAAAATGAAAGATGGAAAACGAATTATGAAACTATTTATCAATGGATATACAATGACCGCTATGATTTGATTCCCTTTTTGACACGAAGCCACAAAAAACGGCGAAAAAGAGGCTCGGGAAAACAAAAACACTGTTCAAAAATACCGAACCGCGTAATGATTGAAAAACGTCCTGACTATATAAATCTTCGTTCTAAAATCGGCCACTGGGAAATAGATACAGCTATATCCCGCAAGAGCAAGGCGGCAATAATGGTTTTGGCGGAACGCAGGACAAGATATGTAATTATCAAGAAATTACCGGCTAAAACGGCTTTCTGTATGCATACTGCTACAGTTAAATGTTTTCAAATATTACCTTCTAAAGTTAGAGGAAGTATTACTTATGATAACGGATTGGAAAATGCGTTGCACGGATACACCAATAAAGTACTTGGGATAAAATCATATTTTTGTAATCCGTACCACAGTTGGGAGAAGGGAACTGTTGAAAACCTCATTGGCATTATCAGAAGATTCTATCCCAAAAAGACCGATTGGAAAAATGTTACTCAATGGGACTTGAACAAAGTTGCAAGATTCATTAACAATAGACCTATGAAGTTGTTAGGCTTCAAAACACCTTATCAGGTTTTCGTTGCACTTGCAGCTTGAATTCGGGAATAAAAGCAATTTTTACTTCGCATAACAGGACTGTATGCGTAACGCCGCCTAACGGCGGCTAGCCTACATTCGGCTAGGTCGGTCGCTACGCTCGCTCCCAC
>Ga0082212_10006625_pt1 | contig 15511 bp, 9 predicted proteins | sample TergutNt197P3_FD_71548 | JGI IMG/M metagenome (GOLD analysis project Ga0082212, IMG submission 71548) | Neocapritermes taracua P3 segment gut microbial communities from Petit-Saut dam, French Guiana - Nt197 P3 | ecosystem: Host-associated > Arthropoda: Insects > Digestive system > Gut ...
TTAAAAAGTCCGCCACAACAGGCAGGTGGTCGCTATATCCGTTTCGGTAGATTGTTCCGGTGTAAACGCGAAGCGGGCTTTGTTCGCCGCGGCTATTCTTTTTGGTAAGCAGGAAAGCGGCTGCAAATATTTGCGGACTGCCTTCTTTCAGGTATTTGTTCCAGTTAGCGCTAATCATCATCTGGTCTAATTGCGACCATTCGTTTTGAAATTTATGCGAGCCGTGGAAATTTAACTTTTTGGGATCGCTAAACAGATTTATCAGGTTATTCTTTTTATTGGAACTGTTTATGAGCGTTTGGATGCTTTTGTCAGAAGGCGTGTCGTTGAAATCGCCCATGACGAGAATATTCGATTCGGGGTTTATCCGGTATAGGGAATCGCATAGTTTTCGTAAAAATAGGGCTGCATCCATGCGGCCGGGTTCGGTTTCTTTTTCGCCGCCAGAGCGGGAAGGGAAATGACAGACAAAAATATCCAGCCGTTCACCGTTGATGACTTCACCCCACACATGCAGGATGTCACGCGAGCGTCGTCTCGGACTTGTGAAAGGGATGCGCTCCGACGAATGACCGAGTAGCCTGAATTTATCACGCTGATACATAAGCGCAACATTGATTCCGCGGGCATCATTACCCGTTGTAATGCAATAGCTGTAATACTGTTCTCTAAGCGGCGTTCGGTTGAGCAGATGAGACATCACGGTATCGTTTTCAACTTCGCACAAACCGCAAAGCGCTGGCGTTTCCCATTCGCCGATTGCGCTGATTACCTGCGCCGTTTTTCGTAAATGGTTGTAATAACGCGTATTTGTCCAGCGCATCCTGCCCTCCGGAAGAAATTCATCGTCATTCTTATTCGGATCGTTGTAGGTGTCGAACAGGTTTTCCACGTTGTAGAACATCACGCGAAATGCCTGCTGTTTACCATCCTTCTGCCCGCTACCGGCATTGGATAGCGACTGCTTTTCAAAACCCGCGGAAGTTTTGTTTTGCCTGTTTTGCGTGTGGTTTTGCGATGTGAGCGTACACCCGAACAGTACGATACTGAGAGACAGCACGCCGATAGTTTTAGCCGTATTATCCCATAACGTTCCATGAAAAAGTAAATGATGCATCATTTTTCGTCATTTATTTGTGGTACATATTCATATGCGCCGATGGATGGCCCAAACTCGCCTGTCAGGCGATCGACACCATAACGGTCTAAAGGAAATTGTTCCGCTATGCTTCGGTCGGCTTTTCCAATTCCCAACGATTCGTCTGCCAGCCGGAAATCGTATACAAAATCATAATTATCGTCTTCATTTTTTCCGTTCCTGACGAACTTCATGTTTTCGTCTTTCGGATTCTCTATAAATAACACTTCATTAAATCGCTCATTATCTACTTTTTTTGTTTTGATCACACAGTGATTGAAGCGATAATTGAACTGCCCGTCATTGCCGTCGATAAAATCATTGCCGGTCGAAAACATGATCTCTCCCCCGTATTTTCGGGTGGTATCGGGCGAAAGATTCCCATCAATGATACAGTTATCGAAATACGCTTGCAGCAAGGGAAATGAACGCTGGTTTTCCTGGTTGTTTTCATCAGGATCGATGAGATTGTCGGCAAGCGTAAGGGTTTGGATAAACCGGGTTGAGATATGGCTCATCATGGCTCCCTGCATGTAATTAGCCATCGTACAATGCGTAAACTGATATTTCCCGCCCGATAGCATGACAAGGTAATCGCTTGCATTACTAAATTCCGTGCCGGATGCTTCAATATAGCAGTTGACGGCCCACAGGGCGTTTCCATCCATATTGTTGATCTGCGAATTGCGGATGTCTATTTTCTTCCGGTCAGGCGTTGATTCGTCAAACGTCAGTCCCGAAATGCCATTGCGTACCTGCGTGTAATTCAGTTCGTTATCAAAACTTGAACCGCCGAAAAACAGGCCATCCCATTGTGCGGAAATGTTATCGTATGACAGGATCGTAGAGAAGTTATTAAGCCTGTCGGCGCGAAATACGACCGGTTCGTTTTGTGTCCCAAACGTCTTTAACGTCCCGTCAATCAGCCATTTTGCATCTTTGTGCATATAGAAGGAAGCGCCTTGCGCTATTTCGACAGTTACTCCTTCGGGTATAAATATGCTATCGTATACAAGGTAAGGTCGATCAGCGGTAAGCGTTGTGTCGCCGGAAAAAGTCGTCCCTCCTTTGAAAATATGTGCATTTTGCCCGTATGCCTCCAATAACACGTACTGGCTGCGTCCGTTTGTAATGAACACGACCGAATCGTACAGGACGAAAGGCGAATTTTCGTCATTCGGATTGACTGTTACTTCTACGGCAACATATAAGCTATCGTTTTTCCAGATGGGGATATTGGTGAAATAATCGCCTTTGCGACCATCTACATTGATCCGGAATCCATTCCGTCCACCGCCTGCGAGTACGATTCTTTCGATTTTTAATGCTTCGCTGTTCCGGTTATAAATCATGAAATAGTTGGTCGTAGAGCCAACCGTTGTAAATACCGTATCGAATGATAAGGTATCTGTCGAAAACGATAGCAGATGATTGGGGCTTACGGAGTAATCATTAATATCGTTACATCCTGCAATCCCTGCCATCAGCATAACGGTCATCCAAACTATGAAGCATTTTATCTTCATAACAATACAATATTTATTTTATATAACGTACTCAACCATATAATTATTGTAACCACGGATTGATAAAAAAGTAAAAAAATGTGTCTGTTTCACAACGCGGAACAAATTAATTTCATACATTTGTCGTGAAATTCGTAATTCGTAATTGGTAATTCGTAATTAATTAAAGTGTTATGGAAAAGTACATACTAGCTTTAGACGCCGGAACGACAAGTTCAAGGGCAATTGTTTTTAACCGGAAAGGTGAGAGTTGTGCAATAGCGCAAAAAGAGTTCAGCCAAATTTTCCCGCAAAGCGGATGGGTTGAGCATGATCCACGCGAAATATGGTCGTCGCAGGCGGCAGTAGTAGCCGAAGCCATCACAAAATTGGGGATTAATGGAGAAAACATTGCCGGAATCGGTATCACCAACCAGCGTGAGACAACGATTGTATGGGATAGAAAAACCGGAGAACCTGTCTATAATGCCATCGTCTGGCAAGACCGGCGGACATCGGAATACTGTGACAACCTGAAAAACGACGGGCTTTTACCCGTTATCAAAAATAAAACCGGACTGATCGTGGATGCTTATTTTAGCGCCACTAAAATCAAATGGATACTTGATAATATCCCTGGAGCAAGGGCTAAGGCAGAGAATGGAGAACTGGCTTTCGGAACAGTCGACACCTGGCTTGTATGGCAGTTGACGCACGGAGAAGTACATGCCACAGACGTATCCAATGCCTCAAGAACCATGCTCTTCAATATTCACAGCCTGCAATGGGACGGCGACCTGCTTAAACTGTTCAATATTCCCGCTTCAATCATGCCTTGCATACTCGAATCAAGCGAAATATACGGACATACCACATCGACCCTGTTTGCTTCAAAAGTCCCGATTGCCGGGATCGCAGGCGACCAGCAGGCAGCCCTCTTCGGACAGATGTGCATTGAAAAAGGGATGGTTAAAAACACGTACGGCACAGGATGCTTTATCCTGATGAATACGGGACAGCAACCTGTCACCTCAAAAAATAATCTGATTTCAACGGTTGCCTGGAAAGTCGGAGGGGTAACGGATTATGCGCTGGAAGGAAGTATTTTTGTCGGAGGAGCCATCGTACAATGGCTTCGCGACGGTTTAAAAATTATCCGCTCATCGTCGGAAATAGAAGAATTAGCCATGCAGGTTCCCGATTCCGGCGATGTCTATTTTGTGCCGGCACTGACCGGATTGGGCGCACCCTACTGGGATCAGTATGCACGCGGAACCATCGTCGGCATATCCAGAGGGACTACCGCTTCCCATATCGCGCGCGCTGCCATCGAAGGCATCGCCTGGCAGACAATGGATGTAATCAATGCCATGATTCTGGATGCAGGCGTCGGACTGAAAGAATTACGCGTGGACGGCGGCGCTTCAAGGAACAACTTACTCATGCAATTCCAGTCGAATGTGTTGGGACAAACGGTTATCCGCCCGCAGACCACTGAGACAACAGCTTTGGGAGCCGCTTATCTTGCCGGTTTGGCGACAGGCTACTGGGACAATATCGATGAAATTAGAAAACAGTGGTCTGTTGACAGGATATTCGAACCTGATCCGGAAATGGATATGCAAATAGCAAAAAGGAAATGGGCGGATGCGGTACACCGTTCTCAATTGTGGGGGAGGTGATTAAATTCTAATTACTAATTACTAATTACTAATTTAAAACTTAAAATTATATAATTATGGGAAAAGACATTTTATTTGAATTTATCGGTACGGCCATGCTGCTATTGTTTGGCATCGGCGTGTGCGCTAACGTGAGTCTGAAACAAACAAAAGGGAATAACGCCGGATGGATTGTAATAACGATCGGATGGGGATTGGCCGTATTTGTTGCCGCCTTTATTGCCGCTCCTTTTTCAGGGGCGCATCTGAACCCTGCCATTACGATCGGATTTGCCATAGCAGGAACTTTTAAGGGTAATATCATCGGGTACTGCATCGCCCAAATGCTGGGAGCCATACTTGGCGCCTGTCTGGCGTATATCATGTACAAACCTCACTATGACGCGGAAGAAAACCCGAATGTAAAATTGGGTACCTTCTGTACTGCGCCTGCTATCAAGTCCACTTTTTACAATTTCATAGGTGAAGTTATCGGGACTTTCGCCCTGGTTTTTGCCGTATTAATGGTGGCAGGCGCTGAAATCGCAGGACCGTTACCCGTTGGCCTTTTAGTTGTTGCCATCGGTATGGCGCTGGGCGGAACAACGGGATATGCAATTAACCCGGCGCGCGATTTAGGCCCCCGCATCGCCCATTTTCTTTTGCCGATCAAGGATAAGCGCGACAGCAACTGGGGCTATTCATGGATCCCTGTGATCGCTCCCATGGTAGGCGCCATCCTCGCCGCCCTGTTATATCTGGCAGTTAATTGAATAACTGTTATCCCGTAGGGATATAAATTATTCGTAATTTGTAATTCGTAATTCGTAATTATTGCTTGATATTTTTCAAAATATCAAGCAAGTGCCGCCACCACATGTCGACTGTCTTAATTTCGAGGCGTTCGTCGGGTGAATGTACCTTTTGCAGGGTGGGACCAAACGAAATCATATCTAACTGCGGATATTTTTCAAGAAACAATCCACATTCGAGGCCTGCATGAATAGCCATTATCTTCGCTTCTTTACCGAATAGCTTTCGATAACTTTCCTGCGCCACTTTCAATATTTTCGAATCCGGATTGGGCGCCCATCCCGGATAGCCGTCACCGTGCTCTACTTTCGCACCTGCCATGCGAAATACGGACGCAACCTGATCGGCAACGGCGTTCTTTTTCGATTCGATTGAACTTCGCTGGCTTGTGACAATAACAATTTTCGAAGCGCCTTCCATTTTGATGGAAGCGAGGTTCGTGGAGGTTTCCACAAGTCCCTCAATTTCATGGCTCATACTTTTTACGCCATGCGGACAGGCAAGTAATGAAAAGATCAACTTTTCTTTCAGCGTTCTCCGAAGGCATTTTTTGGGGGTGTCGGTTGTCTCCATGATTAGCTTCACATTCGGATCAATGCGTTTCAGTTCGTTTTCAACGTCGGCTGTAAAATGATTCATCATAACGCGCAATGATTCCTGATACTTCGGCGCTGTTCCAATGACAGCATACGCTTCGCGTGCGATGGCGTTATGCTGGTTTCCGCCCTGTATCTCCACTAAGCAGAAAGGGATTTTTTCCTGTATCCGGTACAGCAAACGGGCGAGTATTTTATTGGCATTTCCAAGTCCCATGTGAATATCACATCCTGAGTGGCCTCCGTTAAGACCGCTGACAGAGATACGGAAGTACCTGTGAGACTGCGGCGCCGGAATACCCTTGTATTTAAAGGTAGCGGTTGTTCCTTTGCCACCGGCGCAACCTATAAACAGCTCGCCTTCGTCTTCACTATCTAAATTGAGCAGAATATCGCCTGTCACAAATCCTTTTTTCAGCGCATTTGCACCTGTCAGGCCGGTTTCTTCATCGACTGTAAAGAGACATTCGACTGGTCCGTGCTCAATTTCGTCCGAAGTGATCACAGCCAAAGCGGCGGCTATCCCGATCCCATTGTCTGCACCAAGTGTTGTGCCTTTGGCATGCAGCCATTCACCGTCGACGACCGTCTGGATCGGGTCATTGTCAAAATCAAAGTCTACATCACTGTTTTTCTCGCAAACCATATCTAAATGAGCCTGCAATACAACGGTCGGCAATGTTTCGTAACCCTTCGTTCCGGGCTTGAATAAGAGCAGATTGCCGACTTTGTCCTTCCTGATTGCGATCTGATTTTTAGCTGCCACCTCTTCGATATACCTGATGATCATCCCTTCTTTTTTAGAGGGTCGCGGCGTTTGCGTAATCTCATGGAAATAATTCCATACTGTTTTTGGTTCTAAATCTTTAATTGTCATGGTTGTTTATATTAAATATTGAATAATTGACTGTTAAATATATTTAAACTATTCAGTTTATCTTGAAAAATATTTAATTTATTGTCTATAAAAGTACTATGTAAACATAAATCATTTATCTTTGCGTCCGCAAATATAAAAATAAATGCTTGAAGATATCGCCCTAAGTGTAATAATTCTTTTTATTTGTCTTGCGCTATTGTGTGTAAGGATTATTATTAAGAAAAACGGAAAGTTTCCGCATACACATGTGGGAGGTAACGTCGAATTGCAAAAGAAAGGAATCAAGTGTGCACAGGCTCAGGATTTTGAAGCGATGACACAGATGAATCTTTTCGAAAGGATGTCTAAATAAGAATATTTAAAAATTAATTGTCATACTAATTGAATATGAAAGAAAAAATACATTATGCGATTGAAGCGGCGCTCGCTGTTGCCGTCATTATTTTGTTTGTGCTCCAATTTACGGGAGGTAAAAAAACAGCTGACAAGAATGTGGTACATTTGGATAAGGAAAATGTTTCAGACATCATGCCGATAGCCTATATCGACATTGATTCACTCGTATTGACCTATACCTATTCGATTGATATGAATGAGCGGGTAGCGAGAAAGTATGAAAGTTCACAAGCTACCTATACCGAACAATTTCGTCGATTCCAGACTGAATATACTGATTTTCAGCGTAAAATAGAAACAGGAGCATTTCTTTCGCGTGAACGGGCGGAAGCCGAACAACAACGTCTAATAAAAAGGCAGGAGGATTTGCAGCAATTGGAAGCCAGGTTACAGCAGGAATGGGAGGAAGAACGGTTTAAGTTGCAGGTTGAATTGCGCAAAACAATTATCACACAAGTGGCGGAATATAACAAAGACAAAGGCTATCAGCTAATTCACGGAAAAACGACGGATAATATTCTGTATGCGAACCAGGTTTATGATATTACTGCCGAAGTGATTGAATATCTGAACATGAAGTACGCCGAATCACCGGTTCTAAAACCAAACGAGTAATTATCGTGAGCACAGCGAACTAAAAGGACAATAATCGCAATGTTTTACAACAGGCGTTTGTGTAAAAGGATTGCCGGCATCGAAAATGTTATTCAGACAGGCTCGAAGGTTTTCCTCAAATAAAAGATATTCATTTTCGAAACGGTCGACTACCCGACTTTCCCTGTCAACTGTCTGTCGTACAGCGGGATCAAAATTACTTTGTTTAAAAAGATTATTTACGTAATAGACTGCGGGTTGTATTTGCTTTCCCCCTGTTTCCGATGTATATACCCAGGTATACAGGAAAACCTGCATAATGGCTTTTTTACGGTCTTTTTCCGTTGCGTCAAACAGGCTTTCCATAGAGAGAAACGTCAATGATGACGGCTTGCCGCTTTTGTAGTCAACGATACGGTTCGTACCGTTAATCAGGTCAATCCTGTCTATAAAACCTTTGATTCGGATCTTGCGGCCTCCTGCTATTTCAAACGTCCGGTGGAATAGCTTTTCCGAACCGACATATTGAAAAGGTGTAAGCGAACAGTCGTGTTCGAGAATTTTACAGGCGTATTTCCGAATCATTTCGCCGTAAAGATAAGATTGGCCGGTAAGCGGATGCGGTTCGTCCGTATGGAAAAAATCTTTGGCGAAAGCTGTCTGAATCAATTTCGTCATGTTCTTCTCCTGCGATACAAGCTTCAACAGGTCGGCTGTGACTGTTTTACCGCAAAAAGGATTGTATGCCATTTCCATGACGCGGTGGAGTAGCGTTCCAAAAATATCGTGCCGGAGCGTCTCGCTGACAACTTTTTCTTCGTCCATGCCTTTGATGGCAGTGAAATAAAATTTGAGCGGACAGTCCAAATAAGTGTTGATGATGCTGGCCGACAGACTTTTTTCTGTTTCGTAAAGCGCCAGTTTACGCATCACTTCTTCATCCTTATCAATTCTAAAAGGCTCAACCAGCGAAGATGAAATGTTGTATACGGTTAATTTCTGATGAATTGGCGCTTTGTAATGGTATCTCAACTGATGCACAAAACGACTTGCTTCACCACTTTGCAGCCCGTCGGTACGGGTATCGTAAAGCAGGATGACTCGTTTGGCGCGGTGAATCATCCGATAGAAATGATATGCCCAAACACTATCCTGATGTTCAGGCGTAGGTAATCCGAATCCGCGACGTAAATGGTAGGGAATGAAGGAATTGGTTATACTCTTAGCCGGAAATACGCCTTCGTTGACCGACAGGATAATGATATTATCGAAATCAAGTACACGGGTTTCCAGTACGCCCATCACCTGTAAACCCGACAAAGGCTCGCCATGAAAAGGAATCCTGATGAAATCCGTCATTTGCCTCAATAACCTGAAATAGGTCTCGGTCGTCATGCCTGTTTGCGTTTCCAGAATCATTTCGCGCATACGGTTGACAATCGTGTAATATTGATATATAAACTCCTGTTCAAGGGCAACAGTTTGAGAGGTTATCAATTCTTTTAGGATTGTTAACAGATAATCGGACAGTTCAATAGCGGTTGAGGGAGCGACAAACAGGATTTTAAGGAAAGGCGTCATACGGAGCGCCGATTCGGAAATGTAGACCTGATTGCGCGCTGTGATATCTTTTATAAGCAGGGTCGCTTCATCAGGGCATACCGACGAAACGGAAGCATGTTGTAAAACGGCGATCACGTCGTTGTGATAAAACTGGTTCTCCTGTCCTGTTTTTCGTTGCGTCTTTTGTAACGACTGCAGGCAGTCCATCAGCGAGGCGACAGGAGTACCGGATAGCGGATAACCCAACGTTATGTTTATTTGGGCGATCTGTTCCGGAATAGAATGAAGAACTGGCATCAGCAATTGTTCATCAGGAAGCACGACGGCAGTTTGCAGCGCTTCCCCGGCAGTCATTTGGCTATTGCCGGATATTTTTTCGAGTATCGGATAAAGTTGTTTGGCCTGTCCGATGCGCGAGGGGATGCCGATAAGTTCAAACTGCGTTTCGGCAGGGTCTTCTTCGGGCAACGGAAAGGCTGAAGGAAACATGCGGATGTTATCTTTCACAAAGAAAGAGGCGCGGTTGTCGTCGTCCCTGACTTTTTCGGATGCATAATCCCAGTAAAAATCGGCTATGTGCTGTTCTTTGAGGAGTTTCAACAGTTCACGCTCGGCTTTGGTCAGCGCATTAAGCCCGATAAAAACGACCTTTTCGTAAGACAGTGCGTTTGCTGTCACTGTTTTTTCAAAGTTCTCAATGACCTCGCGGTAAATCATTCCTTCTGTTGCAAGGCCTTCCGATGCAAGCATTTCGCGCAATTCCGAATAAATAGGGTATAGCAGTTCCCAAACACGCAGGAAAAACCGTTTGTTCGAATCGCTGCTTTCCGGTTGGAATGTCGACCAGAACGAATGTATTGCCTGAACCTGCGAAGGCTTTAAAAATGAAAAATCCCTTTCAATGTTATTCAGGTCGGATACGTTCGTAAACAGTTGTTTTGCGTCGACTAAATATTTATCAATATCATCGAAATCATTCAAAAGCATTTTACCCCAATGGACAAAGTCATCAAAAGACTCCTGTAACCGGCTTTGACGGATATAAATATCATAAAGCAAAAAAAGCGCCTTGACGGGATCAACAAGTGGTTTCGGATTAAGTTTGCTAAACAATTCATTGATCGTCAGGATAGTTGGCGAAAATATAGGCTTCTCTGCCGTTTCCGACAGGTATTTACGGAAGAACATTCCCGAACGCCTGTTCGGAAACACAAACGCCAGCCGCTGAATATTTGCGCCGTATTTGTCGTAAAATAGCTCGGCTACTTGCTTAAGAAACGGTTTCATATTGTTATTATTCTGATGTGCATTAGTCGTATTTCATTATCTCTTTTTCCGTTTCGGGACAACTAACTTTCTTTTGATGAGAAATATCGGCAGGAAGAAGAAGATGCCGACCATCGACATGATCAGTCCGCCGATTGTGCCGACTGCAAGCGGGAACCAGAACGATTCTTTGTCAAGCCCGACCATAAAGGGGATGAAACCGAGTATGGTTGAGATGACGGTAAGAAAAATCGGCACGATTTTGATGTTCCACGACTTGATATACGCCTTCACGGGGTTCATCAGCGGTTTGCGCCGCAATATCCGGTTGTATTCGTAAATCAGGTAAATGCTGGCATTGACCGTTATGCCGCATAACAGTACAAACGCCGCGAACCCTCCATGGTCGAAGCTCAGTTTGAAAAGGTAAAACGTCAGGAACACGCCGATGTAGGAGACCGGTATGACAAAGATGATGGCCAGCGGCTGCTTGAGCGAGTTGAACAGGATGGAGGTCATAAAGAAGATAATCAGGATGATCACGCCGAGAAAGAGGTACTGTTTGCTGTTGTCGCGTCCCCAATTATAGGCGTATCTTTCGTTTTGTGCCGTATAGCCGAGCGGGAGGTCTTTGTTGAACTTTTTCAGTTCATCTTCGAGAATTTTGTTTCCCTGCTGATATGCGCCGACGTAATCATATTGCAGGCAAAGGATGTACTGCTGCTGTTCCTTGATGATATTTTGAGGTGTCTGCCCTTTAGCAATAGTTGCAAGTTCGCCTGTCTTGTAATATTTTCCGTTCATCGAACGGTTCATATTGGACAGGCTCCACAAGTCATAAAGACGGCTTTGCTTCGACGACATTTTTATGTATTCCATCTGTTCATCTCCCGGTATGGCGCCGATGGCCTGATTGCGACGGAATACAGGAGATAGCGATGCATATAACTCACTTGGACGGATATTTTCGGCGGCCATCCGCTGTTTGTTCAAACTAAATAAATATTCGACATAATCGTCTTTATACCATGAATATTCCGAATTGATAACCACGTCTCTGATACGCCGGCGGGTGAGTAGGCGATCGCGAAACGCGCTGGCGTGCATGTAGAGGTCGTCATAATTGTAACCGTAAAATTTTACCTGCATGCTTCCTGCAGTTTCGCGAACATCGTTACTGAAGTAATTTTGATCCTGCAAACCGGTCACCGTCCAACTACCCCCCCCCAACTGTAATGCTTTAGAGATTACATCGTTTTTAAGCTGGTAGGGGAATCCTGTTTTTTCGGCTTTACGGGTAAAGAATACCTGGATATTTGCCCGGTAAGGCGACACGTTTGTCTGAAATTGACGTATTTCTTTAAATTGAGATAAATAGCTTTCCATCTGCTGGACAAGGTAATTGATCTGCGCCAGCGTGGAGCCGTTGGGCATGGTTGCGGAAATATAAACGACCAGATCATTCCTGTTTCGCGCGTAGTAGCCGCCGGAATATACTTTCTGCACAAAAAGGCGCAGCGTGCCGCCAAGCGATTTGTCGATGACCGGACGCACCTTATCCTTATAGGTGGTTGATGTAAAGATTTTATTATAACGCTCTGCCCATCTGTTCTCCTTATCTATCTTGTCAGGCAGCATGAAAACCGGAAGGCCAAAAGCCAGAATCAACACAATGAGCGCAATCGCCCGAAACCGGAGCAGGATTTTGATTGTCTTTAGGTATAACCGGTTAAAATAGACGTCAATCCTTTTCGGCGAAAAACGCCGGCGTCTGATTCTGAAACGTATGCGTTTCCTTTCGACTTTCATCTTTTCGATGGTTGAAGGAACGAAGAACAGGGAAACCGTCAGCGAAACCGTCAGGTTGATCATCACCACCGCCGCAAAATCCTGTAATTGCAGCCTGACATTTTCATTCAGGAAGAAAATCATGGCCAGCGCCCCGACGGACGTGATGGTGGCGGCCAGTATGGATATGAAAGCCTTTCGGTCGCGGTTGCGCAGGTAGTGGTCGGTCATGATGATGGTGTTATCAATCACGAGGCTCAATGAGATGGTGATGCCGGCCAGCGAGTTGAGTTGTATCTCCAGCCCCAGTAAATAGTAAAAGATAAAAGCTATGGAAATGTTAAAATACAGGCTCAGGATGATAAGCAGCAAATAACGTGCGTTGAAAGTTGTCAGAAACACGAAGAAAAGCAGGATGAGAACAGTAAAAACCGTACGGATATAAATCTTGTTCAACTCGCGGCTGATGCGCTCTGTTGCATCGTAATTGACATGCATCTCATATCCCTTCGGTAACGTTTGTCTGATCAGCGCAATCTCTTCCCTGACAGCTTTCCCAAGGCGCATCTGGTTGGCATTTTCTGATGCATAAATCCTCAGATACACGGAGTTAAGTCCATTGATGCGAAAATAACTGTTCGGCGGCGTCTCGCGGTAGGTCACGCTTACCAGCTGGTCGAGACGAAGCATCTGACCATCCCTGTCCGTCAGGAAAATTTCTTCGGAGTGAAACCCTTTCTGCATCCGTTCGTTTTCCGTCGTGATCGACATGCGCAAATACCGTTTCGCGCCCCCTTTATCCATTTTATCCCCTTTATCCATCTCGGTCAACACCATGCCGAGCGATACTTTTTGATTATAGTAAGCGCTCACCGCCTCGCGAATATGGTAGTCGGTGATGCCGAGCGCATCCAGCTGTGTGATGTCGTATTCGATCACCCATTCCATCGGCATCGCCCCCGTGATGTCGATCCTGTATATGTCCGAAAATTGCACCAGGATCGGTTTGATATTGTTCTCTGCATATTCCTGAATAAGAATCGGCGAGACCTGTGCATTGATACTGTAGGTGATAAACGGTCCTGTCGACGACTGGTCGGGCACATTCACAGAGATGGTCGGATAGGAAACACCTGCAGGCAGGCTCGACCAGGTCTGGCGGACGATGGTCGACGCTTCTAAGCGCGCCATTTCAAGCGAAGCATGTTTGTCGAGTTCCAGCCGGATGCTACCGAAGCCATTTCCCGAAGTCGAACGTATATTCTTTACGCCGGATATACGCGCCAGCATCGATTCCAGTTTCGAGGTCGCCTCCATCTCCACAATACGCGCCGGATTACCGCTCATATTGAAACTGACCGTCAGGCTGGCGTAGGTACGCGAAGGTAACAGCTTGACTGTCAGCGATGGAATCACAGCCAGTCCGGCTAACGATATCGCCACAAAAGCAACGATGATCGAAAAGGATGATAAAGTCGACTTCTTTTCCAAGATTAATCTCTGATTATCAAAATTTTTGCTTCAATTGTATCGATGATTGGCATGTTGAATTCAAAATCATACAGGGTAAGACCCCGTATCTTATAATAACTGATCCAGTATCTTTCGAGTTCAATGATGTAATTGCGTCTTGCCTCCAGCTGGTTCTGATAGGTACGCGCCAGCGTATTCATGTCTCCGCTGCCGATCAGAAAACGCTGTTGCGTCTTGGCGTAAATATCGTCGGCCAGCTCATACGTTTCTACAGCGGATGAAATACGTTTTTTTTGAATATTGAAGTCGTTCACCGTCATAAGGACGTCTTCCTCGATCTTTATTTCTCCCTGATGCGCCGTGATCTCCGATACGCTGAGGCTGTTTTTGGCCATGTTGTATCTTCCCCTGCGTACACCCCAGTCGATGAGCGGAATGGAAACGTTTACCGAGACAATGTCCTGACGCGATGGATCGCGATAAGCGTTTGCCAGCGTTCCGGCTACCTGATTAAAACCGATACTGGCCCACAGGGAGGCATTAAATCTGGATTCCATTTTGGTGCGATCAGCGGTTCGCCGGTTTTCAAGGATATTCTGTTTGTATCCTAACAGATCGGGATTGTTTTCCTGCGCTTCGGCTAACGCTTTATCGGGCGCTATTTCCATCGATTTCGGATAACTCGGAAGCGTCAATTGTATCCGGGTGTTTTTATCCAGATTTAGAAACGACGTCATAACCGACGTGGCGCGCTTGAGGGATATATCTTTTTCTTCCAGCGAATTGATGGCATTTAGACGTTCTAATTTCAACGACAGGAAATCCGTCTCGCTGACAGCGGCAATCTTGTAGCGTTCTTCCGCAACGTGGTAGAGCGTGTCAGAATTACGTACTTTTTCTTTGGCTAAATTATATTCTTCCTGCGCTTTTGCCAGGTTGAAGAAATAGTTGACCGCTAATTGGGATATGTTTTCCAGCTCAAAAACCAATTGTTTTTTTGCTTTCTCATACTTCAACGGCTCAATTTTCTTCTGCCACTTGAAATCGTTATAACCCAGCAGGTTTTGTTGATAACCGATTCTTACCGGAATTGATGTGTATTGCGTATATGTATTATTCCCGAAGTTATGCAGGTAATCGAGGTTTGTGTTCATAAAGAACGTACCGCCAAGCAGATCGAAATTTTGCACAACCGACAGTCCGCCGGATGCTTCATAAGCCCGTTGCGGACGGTAAACGTCGAGATCGGCTTCCGAATCATAACGTTTGATAATTGTACGGTTGTACTGTCCGGGCGTAAGGTTCAGTGTGAAACTCGGCAAACGACCGGCTTTAAAAGTACGATATTCCCAATAACGCGCCATATAAAAATTTTTTGACCGGAACGCCTCTAACGAACTGTCAGCCGCCAGTATGATCGTCTGGTCAAGCGTCAAGTTAATAGTCTGCTGCGACTGTACAATAAAACTAACTAACGTTATAAACATCAAAAAAAATAATTGTATCCTGTTTAACCTGCTGATTTTCATATTATATTTTTTTTACAGTATAAAAACTTTCGTATTGTTTCGATTTGTTTCGATTTGTTTCGCTCATTTTCTTCGCATATTCTTTATCTCGTAATTTGTAATTTGTAATTAAAGAACAAAACTACAAAGTAGTTTTATTCTTATAAATTCTCCAATAGACCAGCGGTATCACAAACAGGCTGATCAGCGTGCCGGCAACCATGGAAGAGATCATGGCCAGAGCAAGCGGTTTCTGTATTTCCGATCCCATATCAAACGAAAATATCATCGGTACCATGGCGATGATTGTCGTAAGTGACGTCATGATAA
>Ga0082212_10006626_pt1 | contig 15509 bp, 11 predicted proteins | sample TergutNt197P3_FD_71548 | JGI IMG/M metagenome (GOLD analysis project Ga0082212, IMG submission 71548) | Neocapritermes taracua P3 segment gut microbial communities from Petit-Saut dam, French Guiana - Nt197 P3 | ecosystem: Host-associated > Arthropoda: Insects > Digestive system > Gut ...
CCCTTTGCGTGTTCCCCGCTCGCCATTCCCGAAAAGCATGCCTGTTTTGTGCACAAATCGCGTCCAAAGTACGAATTATCATAGAAAATGGCGGCATTTGGGGCGAAATGCGGGCAATAAGCCCCAATAATCGTACTTTGGACGCGATTTGTGTATAGAAAGAGGGTTTTTTCCGGGAATCGGAGGGGGAATGGCACTTTATTGCGGCAGACGGCAGATTTTCCATAATTGCCATGACCTCCTTCCTTCCTTCCTTCCTTCCTTGCTTTCCGGCGCAAGTTGCCTATCAGCCCGCACCCCTTTTGCTTCCTCCGTGCTTTTTCAGTGATTTCGGACGGTTCATCAACCGCGCGGCGCGGGCCGGATTTGCGAAAGTATGATGCCGGCAAAAATCAGCCCGCACCCCAGGTAGGCCCGGCCGGTCATGACTTCGTGGATGAGAATCGCGCCGCCCACCACGGAGAAGACGGACTCCAGCGAGAAGATGACGGAGGCCCGGGCCGGCGCGACATGGCGCTGGCCTATGATCTGGAGCGTATACGCGACGCCGATGGAACCGACGCCCCGGTAGAGAAGCGGCACGGCAGCCATGAGCAGGCTCGCCGGGACAATCGTCTCGGTAATGAACGCGAACGCCATGCTGAGGCCGCCGCTGATAACGAACTGCGCCTGGGAAAGCCTGAGCGAGTTGACGTGCGGCGCGAATTTGTCTATCGCGATGATATGCGCCGCCCAGAAAAACGCGCCCGTGAACAGCAGCCAGTCGCCGGGCATGAGGCTGCCGAAGCCTTCCTGGACACAGAGGAAGTACATGCCGACGAACGCGAAGCAAGCGCCGACCCATGTAAGCGCGCCGGCTCGCTGCTTCAGGAAAATGCCCGCGATCGGCACGATGATTATGTACAGCCCCGTAATAAACCCGGACTTGCCCGCGGAACCTGTCAGCTCGACGCCGAACTGCTGGAAGTTGCTCGCCCCGAACAGTATCAGCCCGCAGACCAATCCGTATTTCCAGAGCCTTCGCCGCTCTTCGCGCCGCCCGGAACCATCCCCTTCCGTCCCGCAAGACACAGGAACCGTCCCCTTTTGTCTTGTAAGACGCAGGAACCGTCCCCTTTTGTCTTGTAAGACGCAGGAACCGTCCCCTTTTGTCTGAAAAACTGTCCCCGTAGCGTTGGTCATTGGCTCATTATCCTGGCGAGGGCCTGGTCGATCGCGGGGGCGCTTTCGGCCAGGTTGGGCATGGACATGAGGATGTCCGCGATCTTCTCTTTGCAGCGCTCTTCCATCGTGGAGGCGCCGAGGGCGGACCAGCGTTCGAAGGTGTTGCGGTCCGTGATGCCGGGCGCCCAGTTTTCCTTGTAGTGCGCAAGGGTGTGGTCCGAGGCCAGGAAATTGCCGCCGGGGCCGACGGCCTTGACGGCGTCCAGGGCCATGGTTTCGCGCGTGAGGGGGAGGCCGTCCATGACGCGCCGCAGCTGCCCCACGCTTTCGTCGGCCATGACCAGGAGGTCGAACGAGAATGTCAGGCCGAATTCCAGGTAGCCGAGGTCGTGGTTGAGGTTTGTCCCGGCCAGGCCCGCCATGAAGATATAGGTCGAAGCCTCGTTGATGGCCTGGGTGTCCGCGAGCTTGGAGGCGCTGCAGCCGGCGAAGCCCCATGTCGGCAGGCCGTACAGGTTGCGCCCCAGTTCGCAGAGCCCGGCCTGCGTCAACATGGCCTCGGGCGACGAGTATGAAGGCTGGAGGCTGCCCATGTCTATGTTTGACATGCCCGCGCCGAAGACGAAGGGGGCGCCGGGGCGGGCAAGCTGGTGTATGGCAAGCCCGAACAGGTTCTCGGCAGCGGCCAGCGTGACGGCGCCGGCCGGCGTGACCGGGCCCGTCGCCCCGGCCATCATCCCCGGCGCGTAGTTCGTCGGCACGAGGTTTTCCGCCGCGTATATCAGCTTGTCGATCGCCTCGAAGCTGTGGACCAGCGGCGACGTTGGCTCGGTATAGAGCACGAAGCGGGGCTTCTCCATGAGTTCCCCGCGCCCGCCGGGGATCGAGGCGGCGGCCAGCCCCACGATGCCGTCCAGGCAGCCGCGGCTGACGGCGATGACGACCTGCGGCTTTTTCGAGTATTTGAGCATGTTCGCGTATTGCTTCTGGCACTGGAATTCCGGCCTGACATCCTTGATCATGCCCATGGACATGAGGAAGTCGATGTTGGGCAGCGCGTCCGCAAGGCGGACGGCGTCGACCATGTCCTTCTCGGAGAAGGCGCGGCGCTCGCCCGTATAGCTGTCCTTGAGATAGATGCAGTCCGAGCCGGTCCCGAAATACGCGTTGCGCCCGGAAAGGTCCATGGCCGGCTCGCCGTCACGGCCGTATACCAGGATCCCGGCAGGGGCGGTTTCCAGCGCTTTTTCCACCATGCCCGGCGGCAGGAAGACGCGCCTGCCTTCCACGGTCGCGCCGGCGCCCTGGAGAAGCGAGGCCGCCCCTTCGTGATGCAGGTCGCAGCCCACGTCCTCGAGGATTTCCAAAGCCCCATTATGCAATTCCTGGAGCTGCGCCGGGGAGAAAAACTCAAGGGGGGAACAAGAATTCAATGCTGTCCGCGCCATAATGTCAATAAAGCCTCCTTTAAATCAATAGTCGAAAACTATAGTATATTCAAAGCGGAGAAAACTCAATAGGGGAGCAAGAATTCAATGTTACGAACACAAAAAGAACCGTCCCCGCTGTGTTCTTCGAACACAAAAAGAACCGTCCCCGCTGTGTTAGAGCAACGTCCATAATCGCGTACGGCCGCGTTATGTATTGGCAATGAAAATACGGTATAATCAGAGAACAAAGCGGAAGCGATATGGGTATCGGAGCTAGTTAATCAAAATGATGGGAGACACTTACAATGCAAAAACTATCCTGTGAAAATCACATCTTTTCATTCAGCAAGGACGAGCCACCGGCATTAAGGGCAAAGAGCGGCGAAGCGGTGCGGATAGAAACCATGGACTGCTTTTCAAACCAGCTGGGGGCGGGGCATGGCAGGACGGGCGCCTTTGACTGGGACCGCGTCAATCCCGCCACGGGCCCGGTCTTCGTGGAGGGCGCGGAGCCCGGCGACGCGCTGAAGGTCGATATCGAGAAAATAGAGCTTGCGGGGGATGGCGCCATGGCGACGGGCGAGGGCCTCGGCGTCCTGGGGCACAAGATGAAAGGGATCTACGAGAAGATCGTCCCGATCCATGAAGACGAGGCTGTCTTCAATGACAGGATCCGCATCCCGCTGAACAAGATGGTAGGCGTGATAGGCGTAGCCCCTGCCGGCGATCCCGTCCCTTGCGGGAGGGCTGGCAGCCACGGCGGCAATATGGACAACAGGAGGATCGCGGAGAAGACCTCGGTATACCTCCCCGTGGCCGTCCCGGGCGCGCTGTTCGCCCTGGGCGACATCCATTCCGTCATGGGCGACGGGGAGATCGGCGTCACCGGGGTGGAAACGCCCGCCGTCGTGACCGTCAGGTTTGAAGTCGTCAAGGGCATGGACATCTCAAACCCATTCATCGAGACGGACGACATAGTCGCCACGGTCGCCTCGCACGAGGATATCGAGAAGGCTATCGCGATAGCCGTAGAGGACATGGAGCGCCTGCTCGCGGACGAGACGCCGATGGAAACCCCAGAGATGGCAATGCTGCTCAGCGCGGTAGGCAATGTCGAGGTCTGCCAGGCAGTCGGCCCCTTGAAGACGGTCCGGTTCGCCGTGCCGCTCTGGATATACTATATCTTTTTCGACCGTTGAACACAGCGGGGGCGGTTCATGCCCTGCACGGCGGGACGCCGAGGGCGGCGTCCCCTACGGATAGGCACGGCATCGGAAGCCCCGGGCAACTTCAAGGTAAAACCCCGCGAATTTCAAAAAACGCTCACAATAAAAGTATATCAATTACAGGCCGCATGAGTGTAATATTACTGTAACTTTGCACGCTTTCCTGCGATGGGGCGGCAGACGCTTATCAGGTGGAGGGATGGAACGATGGATTCTCGCACAGTGAACCCGCAATGGGACAATGAATACAGGGCGGCAGGGTACAAGGGCAATTCTATTTTCAGGATAGCGCGCCTGCTGGGCATCGCGGCGATTTTTGTCGCCGTGTTTTCGATCCTGTATTTCTTTTTCATCGGCGTCATCAACGCGGATTTGCTCAACCTCGCGATCGCGGCTGGCATGATAATAGCGATCCTTGTCTCGGTGAAGCTGCTGGAGAAGAAAAAGCTGTCCGATATGGGCATGGGCTTTCGCGGCGTGGACCTGGCGTTTTTCTTCGGCGGCGTCATGATCGCGGTTACCTGGGGCATTGCCTTCGTCATCGTGGCCGCGTTCGTGGACGGGGATTTCGTGGCGCCGCAGTTCATGGACATGCTGTTCAGCACGGAAAGGCCGATTTATATGTACGCGCCGATACCTCTGGCGGAAGAGTTGTTTTTCAGGGGCTACGCGCTGGGCAATACCTTCCCGCGGATGAAGCCGTGGCAGAGAGGCTTGCTGGTCGCGGGGCTGTTCACGGCCACCCAGACCATCCCATACATCGAATCCTCGTCGCCCTACGTGATTCTCGAGCTTGCCGTTTTCACGTTCATCTTCGGCATCCTGCTGAACCTGATCGTCTCTTTCACGAAAAGCGTCTGGATGGGGTTTGGGCTTCGCTGGGCCTATAGCTTTATCTTTTCGGCCTTGTTCGTGGCCATTGCTGCCGCCGAATACGATTTCATGCTTGTGATGGCCCTGCTGATGATCCTGGGGTTCATCGTGATTTTCTGGGGACTGCAGGATGCGGGGCGGGACGCCGGCAACAAGCGCCATTACGAAGACGATTACGAAGGCCATTACGAAGGCCATCGCGAAGGCGATCGCGAAGGCCATTACGAAGACTGCCAGTATTCCTGCGAATAATTATTGTCGGGGAACGCGCAAACCGTGTTATCATATCTGCTGTGACAGGCATAGTAGATACTGGAGGGATGAACAATGAAACGGTTTATAATTGTGTTGGCGGCCTGCCTTTTGCTTGCGGGCGCGTCCGTGCTGGCGGGTTGCGGAGCGGGCGGCGACAAGGGAGGCGGCCAGGGAGGCGGCCAGGGAGACGGCCCGCAGGGCGGCAAGCTGGTCGCGGCGATGGAGCTTGCGTACCCGCCTTTTGAGACGAAGGACAACGAGGGCAACCCCACGGGCGTCAGCGTCGACATTGCCCTGGCCATCGGCGATTTCCTTGGCTGCGAGGTCGAGATCGTCGACACGGCATGGGACGGCCTGATCCCGTCGCTTCAGACGGGCAAGGCGGATTTCGTGATTTCCTCGATGACGATTACCGAGAAACGCAAGGAAGAGGTCAGCTTCTCGGTCCCCTACGCGAACGCCTACCTTGCCATACTGGCGAACAAGGGCTCGGGGATCGAAAGCATCGACGACCTGAACAGGCCCGGCATGAAAGTGGCGGTCAAGACCGGGTCCACCGGGTTTTTCTACGCGGAGGAGAACCTTTCCGAAGCCGAGATCATCGGGCTTCCGGACGAGAGCGCCTGTGTCACCGAGGTGGCCCAGGGCAAGGCCGACGGCTTCCTGTACGACCAGCTCACGATCTACCGGAACAACAAGAACAACCCTGACACGACGTCCGCGGTCTTTATCCCGTTCCAGGACGTGGAGCACTGGGGCGTCGCGGTCGGCAAGGACAACGCCTGGCTCCTGGAGCAAATCGACGCGTTCATAGAGGAATACCATTCCGAAGGCGGGTTTGACGCCCTTACGGAAAAATACCTGAAAGAGGAGAAGAAGGCCTTTGACGAATTCGGGTTCAAGTGGTTCTTCGACCTGGAATAGCATGAACCCTTTCATCTCCGCCGGGGGGGATGCGGGCCCTTTAAAGGCGGCGCTCAACATCCTGCTTTTGAGCGCGGCCTTGATAGCGGCGTTCTGGCTCGCGCTGTCCCGGATCGGGGTCACGTTCGATTTCTCGTTCCTGCCGGAACTCGGCAAAAGGGTTGGCGACGGGTTCCTGATGACGGTCGCGCTCAGCCTTTGCAGCCTTGTCCTCAGCCTGGCCCTTGGGATAGCGAGCGCGGTCCTGCACCAAAGCAGGGCGCTTATGCTCCGCTATCTCGCGAAGCTGTATGTCCTGCTGATCCGGGGGACGCCGCTGATAATGCAGGTCTACCTTTTCTATTACATCGTGGGCACGGCGTTCGGCATCGAGAACAGGTTCCTCTGCGGCGTCCTGATCCTGTCCGTTTTCGAGGGCGCGTATATCTCGGAGATCGTCAGGGGCAGCCTGCTGTCGCTTGACAGCACGCAGCTCGAAGCGGCGAAAGCGGTCGGCTTCACGAAAAAGCAGACGCTTACGCTCGTGGTCCTGCCCCAGCTCGTGGCCAGGACGCTGCCGGCGCTGACCGGGCAGTTTGCGTCGATCATCAAGGATTCGTCGCTCCTGTCCATGATCGCGGTCATAGAGCTGACGCAGACGATGCGCGAGATCACGGCGATCAATTTCAAGTTGTTCGAGTGTTACCTGCTCCTCGGCATCCTGTACCTCGCGCTTACGCTGCCCATCACTTTCGCGAGCAAACGGTTCGAGAAACGGTTCCATTACGAGAATTGAGCACGGAAGATGAAGATCGAGATAAGGAAGCTCCATAAGGGTTTTGACGGCAGGGACGATGTGCTGAAGGGCATCGACCTGCGTGACGACATAAGGGCGCTTGCCGTCATCGGCAGCTCTGGCTGCGGGAAGTCAACCTTGCTGCGCGTCATCGGCGGCCTGATCCCGGCGACGTCGGGCGATGTCCTGCTTGACGGCGAGGCCGCCGCCGACGATGAAAAGTACAGGAGGAATATCGGCTTTGTCTTCCAGCAGGGCGGGCTGTTCTCGCATCTGAGCGCGGAGGACAACATCGTGCTCCCGCTGGTAAAGGCGCATGGCATCCCGGCCCTGGAGGCGAGGGAAAGGGCGCACGGGCTGCTTTGCCGGTTCGGGCTCGAAAGCGAGGCGCGCAAGATGCCGCTCCAGCTTTCGGGCGGGCAGAAGCAGCGGATATCCATCGCGAGGGCGGTGGCGCCCAAGCCGAAGCTGCTGCTCCTTGACGAGCCGACCTCGGCCCTCGACCCCGAGTACACGACCGACGTCCTGAGCATGGTAAAGGAGCTCGGGGAGGAGGGGCTATCCTTCATCATCGCCACGCACGAGATGGGGTTTGCCCTTCACGCCTGCGAAAAAGTGGCGTTCCTGGACCAGGGCAGGATAGCGGAATACGGCGAGAGCAAAGAGGCCTTCAGGAACCCGAAGACGGAACGACTAAGGGTCTTCCTTTCAAAGCTGCTGGAGTGGAAGGTCTGACGGGATGACGGTCGGGATACTCTATGAATCGCGGGAGTGGTCGGACTTTGCCCTCCGGGAAAACCTGGCCGGGATGGGCGTCCCGGCATCGCTCATCGACCTGGAAGAGGACGGGAACGAAGAGGGGATACTGTCAAGCGTATTGGTTGTCAGCCGGATTTTCGCGAGCGCGGCTTTCCGCGGGCACGAGAAGTCGCTCCGCCGGATGCCTGGGATCATAGCCATGCTCAGGGAGCGCGGGATACCGATGGTCAACCCGTACGAGGCCCACTTCTACGAGATCAGCAAGGCGCGCTCCACCGGGGCCCTCGCGCGGCTCGGCTTCCCCGTGCCGAAGGTTTACGGCGTCTTTTCCCGGGAAGGGCTTTCCGGCGCCGCGGGGATAGAGTACCCTTGCGTGGTCAAGCCGGATTGCGGGGGGCGGACAAATTACACTTACATAATCAAGGACGGAAGCGGGCTCGGCCGCTGCATTGGGGACGCGCCGGATATCGAGTTGATTGCCGAGGAGTATATCTGCCCGGAGTTCGGGTATGTGACGAGGATCGAGGCGATAGGGCGTTCCTGCAGGCTTGTGCTGAAAAGGGGCGTCATGGAAAATGGCCTGTCGGCCTACCATCTCGGCTCGGAGTACGCGGCGTATGGCGACTGCGGCCAGGACATATTGGACGCCGCCATCGGGGCGATGGACGCGCTTGGCATCGAGGCCGGCAGCCTGGACATCATCGAGAACAGGGACGGCTTCTTCATCATCGACGCCAATTCAGTGTCGAACGCTTCGGAGGACAATACGGAGATGTTCGGCTTCGACCTCATGAAGGAGACGGCGGCCTATATAGCGGAAAGGTATGCGGGGCTCCTGGGGCTGGCATGACGCAGGTTTGGCGCTATCGAAAAAATAGTGAGATTGTGCGCAAAGAATGGTAGTATGAAAGCATGTTACAAAACAAAGGGAGTGGAGCGGCGCCTGGAAGGCTGCGCCGCTGCATGGGACAGGATTGCTGGGGGGCGATGAACAAGCGATGAAAAAAAGCAATATTTCAAAAGCGTTGATAGCGGCATTGGCGGCGATTGCCGTGATGCTGTTTTCGGCATGCGGAAACGACAATGAAGAAGTGTTCGGGGCAATCGACCCACCGGATGGGCAGGCTGCGGCGGAGGCGCCCGGCGGGCAGGCGGGCGGCGAAGATGGGCTGGCCGGGGATGGGCTGTCCGGCGAGCAGGCGGGCGCCGAAGAGGGGCTGTCCGGCGGCGATTGCCCGCCCGGCGCGTTCCCGTTCGCGTTTGCCGCCGAGGACTTGTACGGGAACCCCGTCACGGAAAAGTCGCTGGGCGAGAAGCGGCTGTTCTTCGTGCACTACTGGGCGACATGGTGCCCGCCGTGCGTGGGCGAGATGCCCGAGCTGGCGGAGATAGCGGTGGGCTACAGCGGGGAAGTTGGCTTCTTCGCGCTGCTTGACGACTATACGTCCAATGCCGACGGCGCGGTCACGATAGCCCAATCGGCCGGCGTGCCGGATTCGTTCATCATGGTGGACGCGGGCGCGCCGGGCCTGGAAGGGCTGCGGTCCATGCTGGACTCGGGGTATGTGCCGACTACCGTATTGATCGGCCCGGACGGCGGGATGCTCGGATCCCAGCTGATCGGTTCGTACGGCAAAAAATACGCGGACGTCCTCGACGAATACCTCGGGCAGGGCTGATGCGCGGGGGCATTGACGGGACGGGGCGCAGGATAGCGCCTGTCGCAATCCTCGCGCTGGGCATTGCCCTGGCCGTGCTTGGCATATGGCGGGGGGAGCTGTCCGAAGTATGGCAAAAGGCCATTACTGTCTGCCTGGAATGCATAGGGATCGGGTAGCGGGGAAAACCGTGGGCGGCGGCGCGAAGCGGCTGATGGCGCAGGCCTTCTTCTTCCTGCTCCAGAACCCGTTTTTGGGCAATTTCTTCAGCGGCGGGATTTACAGGGGCAGCCTGAAAAACCTCTGCGCGCCCGGGCTGAATTGCTACTCCTGCCCCGCGGCCGCGGCGGCTTGCCCCATAGGGGCGACGCAGCTTTTCCTCGCCGGCGCGAGGCACGGCCTCAGCCTGTACGTGACGGGTTTCCTGCTGGCCGCCGGCGTGGCGTTCGGACGGGTCATATGCGGCTACGCCTGCCCGATGGGGCTTGTCCAGGATTTGCTGTACAGGATCAAAACGCCGAAGCTGGTCGTCCGGATGCGCTTCGCCAGGTATATCAAATACGCGGTCCTCATAGTGTTTGTCATCGTCCTGCCTCTGGCCGTCGTGGACGGGCTGTCCGGCCTTGGGGCGCCATGGTTCTGCAAGTACATCTGCCCGTCAGGGACCTTGTTCGGGGCGATCCCGCTGCTTTCGGCCAATGAGTTCCTGCGCGAATCCACGGGCGCGCTATTCATCCTGAAGATTTCGCTGGCGGCGGGGCTCGTCCTCGTGGCCGTTTTTTGCTTCCGGTTTTTTTGCCGGGCGCTTTGCCCGCTGGGGGCGTTCTACTCGCTGTTCAACAAAACCGCTTTCGTGAAAATGCGCTGCGATAGGGAAAAGTGCATATCCTGCGGAAGCTGCGCGGAAGCGTGCCATATCCGGCTCGACCCGGCGGCACAGCCCAACTCGGCGGAGTGCGTCCGCTGCGGGAAGTGCATAGACGCCTGCGAGGCAAAGGCGCTGCGGCTGGCGCCGGAGCGTGCCCAGGGCGTCAAGGGATCGGCTTGACACGGCGTCAAGCGGACGGGTTGACACGGCGTCAAGGGATTGGCTTGACACGGCATCAAGCTAACGGATTGACAAGGCGTCAACGGATTGGCTTGACATAGTATCAAGCTGACGGGGTGACAGATATGTTGCCAGAATAGTTTAGCTATTGCATAGGCGGCGGCGAAAGATTTTGGCAAAATGGCGGTTAAAAGGGAATTAAAAGGGATAATAGAAGAAATTAGCAAAAAAATTGAAAATTTTTGTAAAAAAACTTGCATAGACGTAAGAATTATGAAATAATTTGGTTTATCAGCTGGGGAGTTGAAAAAAAATGGATGGGGAGACAAGCATTTGAGGTGTTCATACTTAAAAATTGAATAACGCATTTTTTAGCGTACGATTCTCGTGGGGCGCATTGCCTCGCGGGGTTTCGTTGTGATGTGTATTGGCAGTTGGAGAAGTGCGGGACGTCGCGGAGCAATTCAAGGGGATCGAGTTGCTTCGCGGCTGTCACCGCGACCGCTGGACAAGGGGCGGGGCCAGGCCAGGCAGGACAGCGAAAGAGGCGGGAAGAGAAGATTATATTTATCGTGCCGGATGGCGCTTAGAAATATATGAAAGAAACCCAGGCAAACAAAGGTCGTGGACAGAAGAAGCAGGTATAGCTTACAAAAAAATCAGGAAGGCAGTAGCTGGCGGATAGTAGAGCGGACGGGGGGAAGACAGAAAGAATCGTGTCAATAATGCCGGACGGCATTTAAAGAATAGATGGAAGTATTTCAGGCAAGGGCTGGCGAGAAGTAGAGCAGGCGGGGCGAGGAAAAAAATCAGGCAAGGGCTGGCGAGAAGTAGAGCAGGCGGTGCGAGGAAAAAAATCAGGCGGGGCTGGCAGATAGTGGAGCAGCCGGGGATTTGACGGAAAGGGGCTGGTGAATAGTAGAGCGGACATAGCAAGGAAAACTTCAGGCGGGGCTTGCAGGAAGTAGAGCAGACAAGGTTTCAGGCGGAGCTTGCAGGAAGTAGAACAGGCAGGGCTTACATAACTTTCAGGCAAACATGAATGTGATTAGTAGAGCCGATATAGCTTACAAAGGTTGATGGGGAGAATGGTAATGGGTACAGATCAGAGTGTGTCAGGGAACGAAGTAAGGGACGTTAGGGAGAGCAGGGCAAGCTTGCTTGCGAACAGGATCGCGGCGAGGGTAGCGTCGATCGTATTGACGGTCACGCTCGTCGTCACGATGATGCCGACATGGGCCGCGCCGGTTTACGCGGCTGGCGAGGGCATAGACGCGTACGGGTCAGACGAGCCACTTGGAGATGGGTCGGGGAGTCCCGGCTCGGAAGGAGAAGGAACGGACGGAGGGACCGCCTCGCCTGACGAGGGTGACGGCGGCCTTGGCACGCCCGGGGATGGCGGCGGCGATCCAGGCGACAGCGGCGGGCCCGGCGGCGATCCCGGCGATCCCGGCGATGGCGACCTTGGCGATTGGGACCTTGGCGACGGCGACCTGGGCGACGGCGAACCTGAAGATCCCGGCGACGCCGGCGACGAGCCCGAAGGCGAGATCGAAGCCCTTGACATAGAGGTAGAGGAGAACGCTTATTCCTGGTATACCGGCGACCCAACCGGAGGGGCCCATAAAACCTTCTATATATATAATGAAGAAGAACTCGCGGCGTTCGCGAATATCGTGAACGGGACAGCGAGCTATTACGATGAAGGCGCCGAGGAAACGGTGCCGGTCGCGCAGGACGATTTCGAAGGCAAGACGGTCGTCCTGGCGGATGACATCGACCTCGCGCCATACAAGGCGGGCGCGGGCTGGACGCCGATCGGCGACAGCGAGGGCAACCCGTTCCGCGGCGCCTTTGACGGCGGCGTGTATGACGGCAGCGGCGAGCTTGAGGGGCTGCATATCATCACGGGGCTGCGCATCAACGCGGCGCTGAACCATGCCGGCCTGTTCGGGGTCGTCGACGGAGGCTCGGTCTCGAACGTCGGGCTCACGGACGCGAGCGTCAGGAACACGAGCGAAGGAGCCGAGGCGACTACCGGCGGCATCGCCGGCACGGTCACGGGGGAGGATGCCCTCGTGGCGGGATCCTTCGTGAAGGGCTCGGTCGAAGGCAAGAACTATGTCGGCGGGATTGCCGGCCATCTTGACGACGGGGCGGGGATCGTGGACTGCTTCGTCAACGACTGGCTGGCGGCCGGCGCGACCGGACATATCGCGGCGCATGTCAAGGCTTCCGGGAACAACGCCGGCGGCATCGCCGGCGGCGTGGGCACGGATTCCTTCGTGGATACCTGCTGGAGCACGGCGGCAGTAGAGGCGGCGAACTTCGCCGGCGGCATAGCCGGGAGCAATACGGCGTCCGGCGCAGGCAAGGGGATCATGGACAGCGTAGCCATCGGCCCGAGCGTGAAGACGTCCGGCGGGCTGGCGGCCGGGCGCGTCGCCGGAGGCGGCGGAGGCACGCTCGCCGGCAACAAGGGCTATGGCGGCACGGAGGTCTGGACGAACGGCGCGCGCAAGTACGCGCTCGACTACCTCAACGCGGCCGGGACCGACGGGGTCTCTGTCTACAGCTCGGCGCTGGCGACAGCGGCCGGATGGGCCGCGGCGTTCAAGGACGAAAACGGCGCCTGGGAGTACGCGGCAGGGAAGCTGCCCGGACTGAACGGCGAGACGGAAAACATGCAGGCCTTCCTCGAGGGCGTGGAGAAACAGGTCGGCGTGCCGCACTACGAATGGTATGGCGACGGCTCGGCGCCGGCCTTCGAAATCGAGGACGGCGACGACCTCAAAGGCTTCGCGAATATAGTAAACGGCACGGACCTCCCTGCGGGCATATCGCAGAACGGGTTCTCCGGCAAGACTGTCAAGCTCACGGATGATATAGGCCTCAGCCTCTACGCCACGGGCGCGGGCTGGGTCCCAATCGGGGACAATGCCTTCGGCGCTTCCGCCCATGCGTTCAGCGGCCTGTTTGACGGGCAGGGGCATGCCATCACGGAGCTGCGCATCGCGGCGGCCCTGGGATATGCGGGCCTGTTTGGATATGTGAATGGCGGCGTGATAAAAGACGTCCACCTGAAGGACGTGAACATCAATAATACGATTGGGACAGATTCGCGCGCCGGCAGCATAGCCGGGGCGCTGGACGGCGAATTCGCGCTTGTCACGAATTGCTCCGTTACCGGGACGGTCGAGGGCTACCGGATGGCCGGCGGCATAGCGGGCATTGCCGGGGCCGGGGCCGGGGTGGAAGATTGCTGGTCGTCGGCCACTGTCACGAGCAGGGCAGACATCGCAGGCGGCATAGCCGGCCAGTTGAACGGCGCGGGCTCCAGGATCGAGGCCTGCTGGTCCACCGGCAAGGTCCAGGCGACTGACATGGCAGGGGGGCTGGCCGGGGCGCCGTCCGCCGTCGGCGGCGCCATACGCAACAGCGCCGCGCTCAACCCGAGCGTCAGGGCGACAAGCAACACGAACGTCGGGCGCGTGACCGGACAGACAAACGGAAATACCGCCCTCGCAGGCAATATGGCTTTCGGAGGGACGAACCTTTATAACAACAGCGGTTTCATGAACAGCTATGAACGCACGAACGCGGCCGGCATACACGGGGCGGCAGTCTACAGCCCGGCGCTTGTCACATCGGGCGGATGGAACGCGTTCTTCCTGGACAATCCATGGACATACGCGGCAGGGCGCCTTCCGGGCCTGAACGGGCAGACGGAAGAGATGCCCGCTTTCCTGCGCACGGCGAACAACGCGCCAGGGACACCCGACTATGCCTGGTACGGCGACGGCTCTGCCGAGACTTACTATATCGCGAACGGCGATCAGCTCAAGGCTCTTGCGAATATCGTCAATGGCACGCTTGCGGGCGCGCCCGCAGGCGTCGCGCAGGACACCTTCGACGAGAAAACCGTCATCATGACGAGTGACGTCGACATTTCCCCTTACAGCGGCACGCCTGGATGGATCCCGATAGGGAACTATCCGGCCACCAACCAACGGGCTTTCTGGGCCGGCGTCTTTGACGGAAGGAACAACACCATCTTCGGGATGTCGATGACCGCGAACCTGCCCTACGCAGGCCTCTTCGGCTATGTGGCCGGCACGGTGTCCGGAATCAATCTCAAGGCGCCGTCTGTCAGCAACCCGAGCGCGAGCGCAACCACATATACAAGCGCAATAGCAGCCTATATCATCGCAGGCGCCGTAGTGGAGAGCTGCTCCGTGGACGGCGGCTCAGTCACAAGCACGGGCGACAATGTCGGCGGCCTTGTCGGCGGCGTTGATACAGGCTCAATACTAAGGGCCTGCTGGACTACGGCTAATGTAAGCGGCAGGGCCAATGTCGGCGGCGCGGCCGGTATCGTGAGCACAAGCAACTACGACGAAGGCGTTCAGGGGGTCTGGACGGGCGGTACTGTGACGGCCTCGGGCGCTTATGCCGGCGGCATTGTCGGGCGCCCGATGACTACCTTCAGCGTACAGTATTGCGCAGCGCTCAACCAGAGCGTCTCGGGCGCGAGTTCCGTAGGCCGCATCGCGGGCGTCGCGACAGGCCTGGCGCACAATACCGCGCTTTCTACGATGACATTAACCGGTTCAACAGCCGTAAACGATTTCCCGGCTGCGAGCTCAGCAACGGCGCCAGCGGCGATAAACTCCCTGCCCAGCGGCCTGCACGGCCTGTCGAGGACTGGGACGCAGCTCATGAGGCCGGCAGGCTATCCCGATGCGTTCAGCGGACGGGCAAATTATGACGGGTCGTCCGCCGGCGTGTCGAGCCGGACATACCCATGGATTCAAAAGAACGGCGAGCTGCCCTCGTTGACAAACACGCCGCCGCCCAAGCCCGGCTACCTGAATACAGCGATGGTCGGGACGCCCTGGACGCCAGGCGCCTGGTACAACCGCGGTTCAAACGTCCATACGCTGACGAAGGACCAGGACATCCGCGATATGGCGATCCTTGTCAACGAATGCTACGACGACTTCTGGGGCGACACGATCTATCTCGGCAATGACATCACGATGACATACGACAGCTTTACCCCCATAGGCGACATGAGAACCTCAGAATCCCGGTTAATGGGCTGTTTCGATGGGCGAAACAACAAGATAAGCGGATTGACGATTGGGGACAGAACCGCCAGGACCGGTGTCCCCTTATATATGGCAGGATTGTTTGGGTACTATATAGGCAATAATTTCAGTCCCGAAATACGAAATATACACCTGCGCGACGTCTATATCAACAACACCAGCACAGGCGGATATACCGGTGGCCTTCTAGGATATAAGTCCACTCCCGCTGGCACAGGCAACAGGAATATGGGTGTGTGCTCAGTAGAAGGGGATCTTGTCAGGGGCGCCGGGCCCTATACAGGAG
>Ga0082212_10006627_pt1 | contig 15508 bp, 11 predicted proteins | sample TergutNt197P3_FD_71548 | JGI IMG/M metagenome (GOLD analysis project Ga0082212, IMG submission 71548) | Neocapritermes taracua P3 segment gut microbial communities from Petit-Saut dam, French Guiana - Nt197 P3 | ecosystem: Host-associated > Arthropoda: Insects > Digestive system > Gut ...
AATCGTTTTGAATATCTCTATGAAATAGATTTTTAAGTTTTCTCCACTTAAACCCATTTTTGAATTCTGAATATTCAAAATATGGTTGTGTACTTGTTCTATTTGACTCAATTGTTTTGAGTATTGATTTGTCATTCTTGGTTTCGTAAACAAGTTGATAATACCAAAGGTTTTTATTTTTATAACCTACTTCTATTTTATCTAAAAGTAAATTCATATTCATTAAAAAACCTGCAGACCTATCTTTAAAAGGTATTTCTCTATCTTTATAATGAAGTTTTACCCATTGAAGAGGCGAGTCTCCGGTTTGTTCGTTACCGGTATATTTAATTTCTTTAACATATAAAACATTTCCTTTTTTATACTCATCCTCATCATAAATTATTTTTAAAAAATTGCCGTTTAAGTCTTTTAAACAAGATAACTCCCACAAATATGTTTTATTAATATCTTGCGGGTGATACACTCTGCTTGAAATGTCTTCTCCTAATATTGCACAAATTCCGTTTACATTGTTTACATACCAAGTTCCTCCCTGTTTGGAATTTTTAAGTATAAACAATGAAAAGTCCGATTCAATTTCAAGACGATAATCTCCATCTTCACTTTCAAGTCCGTCAATTTTAATTAAGCTTTTACCATTAAATTTAAAACTATCCCGCAAATCATAAAAAGGTTCTCCCTTAGATAATGATCTTGAAATAACATATTTATGCCCTGACAAGTTCCATCCAATTCCGCAAATTCCATCGGATGATGTGGATGAATATGTAAACGATAAGTTAGGATTTATGCTTTTTCTTCCCTGTGTAATTTCTATTGGATATTTTAAGTTTACAGTTCCAAAATTATTTATTTCGGGAGGTGAAATATATGCTGCCCCCGAAATAGGATTTACCGAAAAATCAATTATTGGCCTTTCTTCGGTATCGGGTGTACTTGAAGAAAAGGCATCATCCCCGAAAAAATCCTTTTCCGTAGGAAAACCTTTTTCTATCTCGGTGTTTTGTGTACATTTAAAAGAAAACATACAAAACAATGAAATAATAAAAAGCATTCTAATTTGGTGATTTAGTGAAAATTTTTTCATATTAGCTGCCTCTGTAAGTATTTTTGCGGAAGATCCGCAATATTAATTACGAATGAGAAAGGGCAAAATGTAAAAAATTTTGAAAAAAATTGAGGGAAATTGAATTTTTTATAAAACAATTAATCTATCAAAAACTGAAACTGCAACCATACTTTTTCAAACGATTCGGATTGCACGCATACCACATACATAACTCCATAAATTATACTTGCCATATTATGCCTCATATAGTTAATTGATAATATGATCGTAATATTTATGGGACACTTATTATATGAAATATAAAATTACCGTCAAAATAATCGAAAAATTACGTATTTTGCAATGGAAACTCATTGAACGAAAAGAAATGTTCATGAGAAAAGGTTATGAAAAAATGACCGTTATGTTTATTCCTCATAACGAGAAGAAAATTTTTAACTTTCAGATATCAAAATTCATTATTTCCTTTTTTATTCTGCTCTTTATAGTAATTCTAATAACATCAACATATGCTCATATACAAAATGCGACAGTTAAACGCGAAGAAGAAAGGCTAATGTCTTCGTATAACGACATAAGATCGCAATTAATGAGATTTGAAAAGATTACAAACAGTATAGAGTCGATAATGGACAGCATTAAGCCTGATATAGAAGAATTATATTCTCTTTCATCGGGAACAAATGACACTCCAAAACTCTGGGGAGGTGACTATTACGATCAAACATCTTTAAGTGAACTTAATAAAATGAAAGATGAACTTGCAGAAGAAATTGTTACAATTAGAAAAATTGAAAACGATTTAATATCCACTACCAAGACAATAAAAACCATAAAGAATTTTGTAAGCACAAGAAATCAGATAGTAATTGATACGCCTTCAATTGTCCCCTGTCAGGGACATATAACGTCATTATTCGGATGGCGAAGATCACCTTTTGGTTTTGGCAGAGATTATCATTCAGGTATAGATATAGCAGCTTCACCGGGTACCGAAATAAGAGCAACAGCTCCGGGAGTAGTATCAAGTGCAGGGTGGACAGGCGGATATGGTCTTACCGTAAGAGTAACCCATAAATACGGATTTGAAACTATTTACGCCCACTGTTCGGCTATTAGAGCAGCCCAGGGGTCTTATGTCTCAAAAGGTGAAATAATAGCATATGTCGGACAAACAGGAAATGCAACCGGAAACCATTGCCATTATGAAATTAGATTAGGCGGAACCGTAATAAATCCATATCCGTATTTAAGCCGCACATGGTAATTATTTAGTTATTTCTTCATATTATACTTGTTCTACTTAAAACAATTCATAAATATTGCTAAACTATGTTTCACAAAAAGTTAATCAATTATAAAGTTTTAATTTATACAATATCTATTGGTTTAATATGCATCCTTGGCAGTAAAATTATTCAAGCAAGGGATGACATTCTGAATCTTTTAAATTACACATTTACGGAAAAGCTCAATACATCATTTATATTAACTCAAGCCGAACAAGTTGATACCGATACGGAAGTGCTTGGAGATTCGGATGGTTCCATTATTCATCCTACAACACTTGAATATAAAAAATACATAGAGGGATTTAATTTGCCAACTGCTGATATGTCTTTCATGTCTTATGGTTCGATGGATTTAAATTTAAAATATGGCAGCTCGGCATTTACAAGCAATAAATATAAAACTTATGATACTCAAAAACCGGTATCAAATATTGTTCAAAGAGGATTTGCTCCCGAGCAAGATTTAAAATTACACATGGAAGGTCAAGTAGGTGATAGAGTAACAGTATACATAGATCACGACAGTGAAAGAGAAGATAATCGTTACAAAATTCAATATAAGGCAGTAGAAGATGATGAGATATTGAGAGAACTAAATGCCGGAGAAATAGAATTGAAATTCGGAAACTCCAAATACGCAGTTTACGATAACAACTCGGCTCAAGGGCTTGGGATGGATTTTACCATAAAAAAAAGCAATTTGGAATTAAAGGGATTTGGCAGCATACAAAGAGGTGAAACCGTAGTCGAAAACTTTATAGGTAGTAATATTTCCAACAACATAACTCTTAAAGAATACGAATATGTTAAATCGGTATATTATCAGTTAGAGCCTTTTAAAAGATATGATGGTCTTACATCACCACCGGCTGCCGGTTCTTCCGCATATTATGCTTTAAATACTTTTAACTCCAATGCTCCGAGTTTTACTCCGCTTCCGGTAGGTGTTTCACACGAGGGATTTGCATTGTATATAGATGAACAGGATTTTCAAACTCATGACGGCACCATTACTCTTAGTCTTGACGGTGGCAGATACAGAAAACTTGCAAACGGTGTAGATTACTCAATAAATTTTGCAACAGGTCTTATAACTTTTATTCGAAATATTCCTCAAAAATCCAGAATATTTGCAACTTATAAGCTAACATCGGGAATTAGCTCTGACCCCGCAGCAAGAAACGATATTTTTTCGGGATTTTATTTTGTATTTATAAAATACGGTTACTCTATAAATACGGACATCCATAAAAATTATGTTACCGGAGCCGGTTCACTTAATCTCGATGTGTATGAAGTGAGATCGGCATACTATGTGGGTCAGCGTCAAATTTCAACCGATAACTTGAACATTGCTTTTTTCAATCAGAATTCCGTATTATCATCCACAACATCTGCAATGCTCGGAACATTTAAATTTGATTACGAAAATGGAATAATAATGTTTAATTACCGCGAACCGTTTCTGCAAGTTTTAGATACCGGCAATCGTACTTTAATTTACACCGAGCTACAAAAATCTTCCGTTGCCGATTATTCGAGGTATAGCATAAAAGTTGATTATCATCATGATCAGAGAACTTTTCAGTTAAAACATCAAAATGTTTTGGAAGGAAGTGTAAGAATTAAAATAGACGAACGTGAAATTCCTTCTCATAAATATAGTGTGGATTATACATTAGGATATATTTATTTTAATAATCCGTCAGACCCCTTTATAGCTCAAACTACCAAAGTTGAAATTAAATACGAATATATGCCTTTCGGATCTCAAAATTTAGGATTCATTACCGGGGTCAGAGCCGATTATGCACTAACCAAAGATTTAAGTGTGGGCGGAACGGTATTGATGACTAATAGTGCAGGTAATAGAACTATTCCAAACATAGACTCGACAACATCAAGCACTACTGTATTTGAAGCCGATGCAAAACTTCATCTTTCGGGAGACAGATTATCTCATCTTTTAAAAAGTGCAAGCGGCAAACAGTTTGCACCTATGCCTTTTGAAATAACGGCATATGGTGAATTGGCAAGAAGCTATCAACATATAAACTCTTTCGGAAAAGCTTTAATCGACAGTATGGAAACAAGCGGTGATATATTTTCATTACCCATGTCTGAAAAAGAATGGGTTTTATCTTCAATGCCTTTTGAAAGCGGAAATGCTGTTCCTCAAAGTGATAGAGGTATTTTAAATTATTATTTTTACAGAGACCCATCAAATCCGGAAACTCTTAGAGGCAGCGAGTTTAATGCAACAAAAATAAACTATTCAACTAAACCCGGTCCGTATAATATCGCTGCCGGTCATATTTCTAATTCTATTCAAAGACAAAGTTCGCAGCGTTCTCTTGTTTTTGATTACGATTTCACTTCGGGAAATTATATTGCCGTTGCAACAAGAAAACTTTCGGAGGGTGCGGTTGACTTTTCATCTCTTCAATATATTGAAGTTACCTACAAACTTGAATCCGCAGCATCGGGAAATGCCGTAAACTTGTTTTTTGATGTCGGCTCCATTGATGAGGATTCGGACGGAACAGGTATACTAAGCTCGGAAACTTTTAACTTAAACGGATCTTTTGAAGATACAGGATATGCCTTTTACGGAAACAATCCTACAATAGTTGGCGGAGGCCCCAAACTCAATTCGTCAACTATAGGTGATGGAGTTTTTAATACAAAAGATTTAAACGGAAACGGTCAACTCGATCGAGATGGAATATTTGCAACTTTTCCCGATTCGTCATCTCCAAATTTTACCATATACGGTTCGAGTTCGGATTGGAAAACCGATAGAATATACATAAACTCATCAAATCTTTCAGCAAGTCAACTTGAATCGTTAAAGTCTACATACACTGTAAGATTATTCTTAAAAAAATATACAGGAGATACCGGACGGCTTTTTATAGATTCGATAAATTTTGTTTCATCAAACTGGAGAGAAGTAGCATTTGACGGAAACACGTCCACGGGGTCAGAGCATCTTGAAGTTTCCTTTTTGAACACTCTTACAGACCCCGAATACTTTGCAGATTCCCTTCCTCGAAGTGAGAAACCTTTTTATAATTCACTTTACGGCCCCAGATCGGATAAGGAATTACTTGAAGAATCGGAAAGTACCTTGCAATTGCAGTACAACAATTTCGGCGGAGAATCTTCTTCGGTAACTCGGCGATTTCAAAAACCTCTTGATATTAGACACTATAAAACTTTAAATATTTGGACAAATGCGAGATCGTTCAAAGCCGGAGATAAACTTGTAGTATACATTGGTTCTTCGGATAACGACTATATAAAATATGAATACGATATGGAAAACTCTTTAATTTGGAGACAATTACGTTTTAAGTTAAAAAAAGATTCCAAAGGTGATATGGATATTGTCGATTCCAAAGGGCAAATAGACTTTAAAAGAATATCTTTTATAAAACTCGAAATATACGGCCCTTCAAGTACAGGGCGAATTTGGATTAATCAAATATACGCTTCACAAGCCGAAACCGTAACAGCTACCGCACACTGGTTTGAAAGTGAAGTAAACTTTACGGAACCATTATTTGTATCCGCAGCAGGAACTCCATATTTTTCGGATGTAAATGTAAAACTTTTAACAAAGGGACATGGAGCCGAATTTTCAGGAATAGGAAAAAATTCCGATGAGATATCCGAAAATAATACTCAATTGTTTTCATCCATGAACATTATGCCAAGGTGGAAAGCTGTTTTTGATATTAGCAATGAGAAAACATCATCAGACCCATTAGACACTAACATAGATATTTTATTAAGAGGAGATAGCTCTACTACAACAATCAATACGGGAACAATGTACACTTCGGAGACCAACTGGATGCCTTCACTGTATGTAGGCTATAAAAAAAGTTCATATGACAATTCAACTTCTGAAACAATCATTAGTGAACCCATATCTAAAAAAACAAATATTGTAAATCACAATCCGGTTTTCACCTTTAATCAAAACATAGATAATTTTTTATGGGGCAAATTAAATACTCAATTTAATATCGGAATGTTTTTTAAAGAAACTCGAATTGATAAAGCATCCGCCACATTAAACAATAATGCACTTTCAAACATAACATCGGTTAATGAATCCGAAAAGCGAGAAAGAACCGAGTCGTCTCTTTCAATGGATTATACTGCGAATATGTGGTATATTCGTCCGGCAATTACCATGTCTACCGAAGAAATTGTAGAAAACTACGGCACCATACATGGAAGCGATTCAATGGTTTCGGGAAATTTTGCAGGCAGATTTCATTTGCCTTTTCAGTACGGCCCCGACATGAGATTTCTTGAACGTTTGCGTGGATTTTCTTTTACGACAGGTCTTAAAGATTTTTGGTTTATATCTCCTTATTATTCGGTAACAATGAATTATTCCGAAAATAGGTTTAGTGATTATAATGATTTTGAAAAAACTTTTTCGGGTCCGTTTAACCGAGAAAAGGATAGTATAAGTTTGGTAGATATGAAACTTGCCTTTCCTGTTGATACTTCCAAACTGCTGCCTAAAAGTTTTAATTTTATGCGAGGATTAAATTTAGTATTCAATAGATCCATTTCTTTGTACGAAACGGCAACTCCGTATGAGGGTGAGGGGCATAATCTTTTTAAAGAAAGGTATGGCATATCCCGCTCACTTGGTGGTATGCTTAGTGAGGGTATGAATGTTTTTAAATATTATCCTGCATATTTTTTTGGTGGATCTTACTCTGCAAATTCAAGAAACTATATTCACCAAAACTTTAACGAGCCTCTGCATTTCCCAACCGGCAGTGTAGTTCCCAATTATAATAATGATCTTAAACTTATTGAGGGGGTTTTTCTTAATTGTCTTACCGAGTTTAATATTGTTTCCAATTCTACAACTGCAGGCATAAATCTTGTTTCGGAACGTTCAAATATTTTCGGTATTCCTCAACAAGTTATATCTTATTCTGCTTCCACTCAATTTAATCTTGATATGATGAAAATTTTCAGTTTCGGATTTTTTCGTCCCAATAATCCGAATATTGCTCGCCACGATGCCACATTAGATATTGGCTATTCATTTAGTCAAAATTCGCTTATTACTCAAAACATTCTCGAATATTCTCATAATCCTTTGGTAGGATGTACCTTTAAATGGGACAGATCTTATTTTTCTATAAATGGCGGTATTGAAATTAGAATGAAACAGTATTCCGAATTTATTTCTCCGAGTGATACTTTTTATTTTTCGAATATCTCCACTCCTGAAAATTATTATCAACTTGATAATGGATATACTTTTTCGGCCATTTATGAGACGGATGTTAATTGGTTATTTAATTTTTTTAATCAATTTCATACCCTTGTTGCCAAACCCATTTTCAATACCGAATACAAAATGGTTTTTAATAGATACAATTATATTAACTCGGTGTTTCCCGAACCCTATGATCTCTTTATGCTTACTTCAAGGTTAACTCTCGATTTACACAAAAACATTCAGGGTGGAATTAGCGGTTTAATTGCTCTTGAACAATATCACCACAGAGATAGTAAATATCTTTCTGCAAGGATTTTCTCTTACGAGGTTAGTGCCTCGTTGTCGTTGTTGTTTTAGGGGAGATATCGTAGGTATAAAATAACAGATGTAATTATAGAAAAACAAATTGACTGCCATTAAATAATATAAACATATAGTAAATCATAGGTTTACTATATGTCAAAACTGCAACAATTAACCGAACTTAAACAACAAGTAGACAATTGCCAAAACTGTACATTGTCTACAACTCGAACTAATACCGTTTTTGGTGAAGGTAACCCTGATGCTGAAATCATGTTTATAGGTGAAGGCCCCGGACGAGATGAAGATTTAAGCGGCAGACCTTTTGTAGGCAGAGCCGGTGAACTTTTAACAAGAATAATCGAAAAAGGGATTAATGTTCCTCGCTCTGAAGTTTATATTGCAAATATAGTAAAATGCAGACCAAGCATTGACAGCCTAATGAAACAAGATCGCCCGCCTTCAAGCCAAGAAACCGAAGCCTGTTGCAATTATCTTTTAAAGCAAATTGAAATTATAAACCCAAAGGTAATAATAACTTTAGGAAATCCGGCTACAAGATTTATTCTTAAAACGCAGGAAGGCATTACTAAAACTCGGGGACATTTCGGAGAGTTTAACGGCATTCCCGTAATGCCTACTTTTCATCCCAGCTATGTAATCAGAAACGGAGGGGATAAAAGCCCTCTTAGAAGAGAAGTATGGGAAGACATCAAAAAGGTACTCTTGCATCTTGGTAAAGAGATACCATTAAAATCGTAGATACCGTGAATAGTAGGGGTTCAAGATTTTGAACCCCTACTATTCACGTTTAAAATTCACATGTGTATCCCATTTTAAAGGCATATATACCGGACAAATTCCAATAGCACTTGTAATAAGCAACAATAAGGCAATTACCAGCAATATTAAAGCTACAACTCCTGAAATTGCGTTTGTAAGATATAAAATGGCTAATAATAATGCACATATAAATCTTATTGTTCTATCAATCATCCCCATATTTCTCATATATTCTCTCCATTTTATTCGATATAATTAAAAAAAACTTGCTATCAGCAAGCAGTAATATTATTTATCTTAAAGCATAAAAAGCAATTATTATTTTAAATTTTTGAGGTAAATATGCATTCAACAAATGCTGAAATTGTTAAAAAAAAATCACCGCTAAAAATTATAAGTCAAAATGCTACCGGTGTGCTTGGCTTGTTAATACTTGCTACTGATACTATTCTTTTGTATATTCCTATACTTATATTGTCTATTTTTAAGCTCATCATCCCCATTAAATGGATAAGAGTCCGATTAACTAAACTTTTAAATTTTATGTGTGAAGTTTGGTTTTCAATAAATGATCTTGCAATGAAAATTATTTACAATATGAAATTTGATATTTCACTCCCTGCGGGTTTAGATAAAAAAAACTGGTATCTACTTTTAGCTAATCACCAAAGCTGGATTGATTGCATGGTTTTGTTAAAAGTATTTAATAAGAAAATACCTTTTATTAGAATTTTTTCTAAACAACAGATGATTTGGCTTCCTTTTTTAGGAATATCTGCTTGGGCACTTGATTTTCCGTTTGTGAAAAGATATTCAAAAGCAGAAATTGAAAAAAATCCAAAACTCAAAGGAAAAGATCTTGAAATAACCAAAAAAGCCTGTGAAAAATTTAAATCCATTCCGGTATCGGTAATTAATTTTGCCGAAGGCACTCGTTTTACTTTGCAAAAAAAACAGAATACCAATTCTCCTTATAACAATCTATTAAAACCCAAGGCCGGCGGCACAGCACTTGTATTAAACTCTATGCAGGGCAAGATGAATACTATATTGGACATAACCATCATTTACCCCGAAGGAGTCATTAATATGTGGCAATTTTTATGCGGATGCCTAAAAAATGTAAAAGTTATCGTTAACAAAATATCCGTTACCGATGAGCTTTTAGGCAATTATGCTGATGATGATAATTACAGATTATTTATTCAGTCGTGGTTAAACGAAATTTTCTTAAATAAAGATAGATTAATTACAAATCGGGGATTTTAATGGGAAAAGTAATTTCCGTTTCCAATCAAAAGGGCGGTGTCGGTAAAACTACAACTACTGTAAACCTTGCGGCTTTTATGGCCGAAAAAGGTAAAAAGGTCTTAATTATAGATTTCGACCCGCAAGGAAACGCCGGTTTTGGAATAGGTGTAAATGCGGAAGAAATAAATACTACTATTTACGAGGTATTAATTGGAGATATTCCCATCGAGAAAGCCATCTTTACAACCGATATAGAAGGACTTTATTTAATTCCTTCAAATATTCATCTTTCAGGTGCTCAAGTAGACCTGCTCGATTCGGACGGCAACGAGTTCATTTTAAAAAACGCATTGGCCAATATACGAAATTCTTTTCACTACATATTTATAGATTGCCCGCCCTCTTTAGGTTTACTTACATTGAACGGTTTAGTCGCTGCAGATAGTGTTATGATTCCGCTGCAATGCGAATACTATGCTTTGGAGGGATTAAGTCAACTTTTAACAATTATTTCTATGGTACAAAATAATCTTAATTCATCCCTTGATATTGAAGGGGTAATTTTGACAATGTATGATTCAAGAACAAACTTAGCAAATCAAGTAGTTAGTGATGTTAGAGAATACTTTAAAGATAAAGTTTACAAAACAGTTATACCCAGAAATGTAAAATTATCCGAAGCTCCGTCTTTTGGTAAACCCATTAACCTTTATGACAGAGCAAGTGCAGGAAGTTTTACATATGGAAAACTTGCAGAAGAGGTAATCAGAAACAATGAACAAAGATAACAAAAAAAAATTGGGAAAAGGATTAAGTGCAATAATTTCAACCCATTCAATACCCAATAAACCATTAGAAAAACATATAGTTGATGATTCTGCAAGAATTATAGACTTACCCTTGGACAAGATAACTGCAAATCTCGAACAGCCGCGTACCCGTTTCAACGATGTAACTCTTAAAGGGTTGGCAGAATCCATACAATCGGTAGGTTTAATTGAACCGATAATTGTACGAAAAACAGAAAAAGGTTACCTTGTAGTAGCCGGTGAAAGAAGACTTAGAGCCGTAAAGCTGCTTAAACATTCTACAATTAAAGCCGTAATAATAGAAGCCGATGAAGAAAAAAATTACACTATGGCTTTAATTGAAAATATTCAAAGAGAAAATTTAAATCCTATCGAAGAAGCAAACGCATACAAAACACTTATAGAAAAATTTAACTTAAAGCAAGCAGATGTAGCAAAACAAGTAGGCAAAGAAAGGGCTACAATTACAAATTCACTTCGCCTGCTTAATCTTTCGGATAAGATTCAAAGTGATATTGCCGATAGACTCATATCTTTAAGTCATGCGAAGGTTTTATTATCGGCACCACCCGAAAAACAAAAAGAACTGCATCGTTTAATTATTCAAGAAGACCTTTCGGTAAGAGTGCTTGAATCTATCCTCAAAGGTGAATATAAAGTTCCGACAAATAAAAACACAACGGGCAAAACAATATCTAAAAAAGATAAGGAAGCACACATAAAAAGAATAGAAGACGAATTAAGACGAACACTCGGAACAAAAATTGAAATTAAAAATTCGGGCAATAAAGGTAAAATAGAAATAAGCTATTATTCTCTTGATGATTTTGAAAGGTTAGTAGATATGTTGATAGAAAAGCCGTAGAGACAAGGCACACCCACAAGGAGTGCATCGTGCCTTGTCTCTACGGCATGAAAATTTATTAATCTTCCTCTTTATCAATATAAATTTTTTCTACGGTATCGTTAACCAAATCAAGCACGGCAATTGTATATTCATCGGCAGCATAAAGAGCACCCGGATTTATAATATGAGTACCCTGCGAAATATAATTTTCAAACACATGAGTATGCCCTTTTATAATATAATCAAACTTTGCCGAATCAAGTGCGTGTCTAAATTCGGCAACATTATTTCCGTGTGAAATGTGTATGAGCTTTGAATCAACTGTTACGGTGCGTACTTTTTGAACAGGCCCAAATCCAAACTTAATACATTCCGAATTTATAAGATCACTATCCAAATCTCCGTTGCCCAATACTATTTTGGTATCAAAGTCTTTAAAAAATGAAATGAGCCTTGGAGATGTTATATCTCCGGCATGAATGAGCATTGATACTCCGCGAGACTGAAATTCATCAAGAGCCTTTAAAGTCATTTCTATATCATTATGTGTATCCGACATTATTCCTATTAGCATATTAACCCAACATTATTTTTTAATTTTTTTCCTTTTCGATTTTAGGGAAAAGTACAATCATTTCGGAAAGTTTTGCATTGTCTTGCAACGAAGTAAATTTTTTTATATCATCCAAATTAACAGGCAATTCGGAACTAAGCGATTTAATTATAAACGGAGAATTTTTTATCATTATAGGCGAAAGCAATACTGCCAGATTATATATCGATTCAAGTAAATTTCTCATTACCGAAGAAAGTTTTTCTTTATTGCCTTCTTTTTCAATCTGCCAAGGTTTATATTCGTCAATATATTTGTTTAATCCGCGGACAAAATCCCACAATCTTTCTATTCCTACACTTGTTTGAAAATTAGAACAATGTGTTATGTAATCATTCATTGCTTTTTCAAAATCGGCAATTAGCTCTTCTCTTCCGGCCCCTTCGGAATTACAAAAACAAGGAATTTGCGAATTAAAATATTTTTCGGTCATACTGAACGTTCGTTTTACCAAATTGCCCAAATCATTCGCCAAATCATAATTAATTCTATCTATAATAATGTCTTCATTAAAGCGAGCATCGTTTCCAAAAACCATTTCACGCAGCAGGAAATATCTTATTTGGTCGTTGCCGTATTTTTCTACCAAAACTTTTGGTGCAACCACATTACCCAAGCTCTTGGACATTTTTAAATCTTCCATATTCCAAAAGCCATGCACATTAAGATGTTGGTAAGGTTCTATGTCGGCTGCTTTTAACATTGTAGGCCAAAAAATTCCGTGAGGTTTTAAAATGTCTTTGGCTATTACATGATTTACATGAGGCCAAAAACTTTTAAACTTTTCGCCATCGGGATAATCTATTCCGCTTACATAATTTATAAGTGCATCAAACCATACATATGTAACAAAATCATTATCAAACGGCAGGGGGATCCCCCATGTTAACCTGCTCTTTGGTCTTGATATGCACAGATCATCAAGTTTATCGCTCTTTAACATAGCCACAACTTCATTGCGGTATCTTTCGGGCCTTATAAAATCCGGATTATCATCTATATACTTTAATAACCAATCCTGATATTTACTCATTTTGAAAAAGTAATTTTTTTCTTCTATAAAAACCGGTTCTTTATTGTGCTCGGGACATTTTCCGGCTACAAGTTCTTTTTCCGTTAAAAATCTTTCACACCCTGTGCAATAGTTGCCGCCATACGATCCAAAATATATATCTCCGGTATCGTAAACTTTTTGCAATATGTGCTGCACTACTTTTTTATGTTTGTCCGATGTTGTTCGTATAAATTCATTGTATTGGATGTCGATGTCTTTCCATGCTTCAATAAATTTTGCACTAATATTATTCGAATATTCTTCGGGAGTCATATCCTTAGATTTCGCAGCTTCCGCAATTTTATCACCATGCTCATCGGTTCCTGTTAAGAAAAAAGTTTCTTTGCCTAACATGGAATTAAATCGTGCCAAGAAATCGGCAAGTATTGTTGAATATGCATGTCCTATATGCGGTTCGGCATTAACATAGTAGATTGGTGTTGTAATGTAAAATTTTTGTGTCATATTTTCTCGATTTATAATTATAACTTTCTTGTATGTTTTGAATTCATGTCAACTTCAAAATAAGAATCATCTTCCGGTTCTTGTTCGTCAACATTTGTTATTCTATCCAAAACTTCTTTCTTTATAAAAAAGGCTCCATCTTCGGTTTCTAAATCCGTGCGGTTAATATCAAAAAACCGGTCTTTATCTTTTATTTTTAAAGTTTGCTTTAATATATCTCCCGAAGTAACCGTAAATAACAAAGAACCGCATCTTATTTCGGTTCCGACCGGAGGAAAATTTGCACCTAACTCTTTATATGTTTCGTATTCCGAACCCAAACAGCAAAGTAATCTTCCGCACATTCCCGAAATTTTAAGTGAATTGAGATTTAAATTTTGATCTTTTGCCATCTTTATTGAGACCGGAGCGAATTCGTCTTTCTGTATAGAACAACATTGTATTCTTCCACATGGTCCAAATCCGCCTACTATTCTTGCCTGATCTCTCACCCCTATTTGTCTCATTTCAATACGCATTTTAAACGCATAGGCAAGTTCTTTTACTAATTCTCTAAAATCTATTCGGTTAACCGATACAAAGTAAAATATTAGTTTGGTTTTGTCGAATAAACTCTTTACCGATACCAATTTCATATCCAATGCTTTTGCCGTTGCCTTTTCTTTACAGTCGGCAAATGCTTTTTCTTCCAAATCTTCGAGCTGTTCTATTGATGCTATATCTTCAATGCTGGCTACTCTTACTAATTTTCCGGTGGGTTCAATATCTTCGTCTCCCGCATACTTGCCTATTTTTAGAATTTTACCAATATCAACACCTTGATCGGTTTCTACGATTACTCTGCTTTTTTCAACTATCTCAGTATTGCCAATATCTACATACATCAATTGGTCGCCGTTTCTTATTCGTACAGCTGCTATATTCATTAAAAAATCTCTCTTTTTTGGTTTCTTACTTTTAATTTTTCAATTATAATCATTAATTGATATTGTTTATATTTTTTTCAACCATTTTCTGTTTTTATCAGTATGCAATAACTTCAATAGTGTTTTTTACATATCCAAATCGAGATTTCCAAAGAAAATCATAAGGAAGTTCCAAGGCTAAAATTTGTACCCCTACGCCTTTTCCCTCAACATAAAACATTGACACAAAACTCATATTATATGTAATAGACTAAACCAAAAATGAAATACTCTACCATTAAACAAACATTTCGATCATTAAAATATCGAAATTTTCGATTATTCTTTACGGGTCAGAGCATATCGCTTATAGGCGTATGGATACAAAGAATAGCACTTCCATGGCTCATTTATAATATAAGCGATTCTGTAATGCTGCTCGGAGTAGCTGCTTTTGTAGGACAAATACCAACTTTTATAATTTCTCCTTTTGCAGGAGTTATAATCGACAGATATAATAAATTTAAAATTTTAATGTGGGTACACATAATTTCAATGATACAGGCATCCTTATTGGCATTTCTTGTACTTACAAATTATGCACAAATATGGCATATCTTGGTTTTAAGTGCAATACTTGGTATTGTTACTTCATTTGAAATGCCGATAAGGCAATCATTTATGATTTATTTAATTGAAAATAAGGATGATTTATTCAATGCTATTTCACTTCATGCATCACTTGTAAATATTGCAAGATTTGTCGGCCCCGCTCTTGCAGGTATAATTATAGGATTTAAAGGTGAAGGGATATGCTTTCTAATAAATGCGGTGAGTTGTATTTTTGTAAT
>Ga0082212_10006628_pt1 | contig 15508 bp, 13 predicted proteins | sample TergutNt197P3_FD_71548 | JGI IMG/M metagenome (GOLD analysis project Ga0082212, IMG submission 71548) | Neocapritermes taracua P3 segment gut microbial communities from Petit-Saut dam, French Guiana - Nt197 P3 | ecosystem: Host-associated > Arthropoda: Insects > Digestive system > Gut ...
GTTAGCATGATTACCGTTGAACACATCAATAAATCGTTTGGAGAAAAACCGGTGCTGAAAGACCTCTCCTACACCTTTGAAACAGGAAAAACAAACCTGATTATCGGTGAAAGCGGGTCAGGAAAAACCGTTTTGATGAAATCTATTGTCGGTTTGATTGTCCCCGATTCGGGCGAGATAAAATACGACGGCAGGCTGTTCAGTCAAATGAGTAGCAACGAAAAACGGCGACTGCGCTACGAAATTGGAATGTTGTTTCAAGGCGGGGCGCTGTTCGATTTTATGACGGTGGAAGATAATGTGAGGTTTCCGTTGGATATGTTTACCGACCGCAGCGACGCCGAAAAACGAGAACGCGTACAGTTTTGTCTGCACCGCGTGAACCTGACCGACGCGCACAAAAAGATGCCTTCGGAGTTGAGCGGCGGCATGATAAAACGTGTTGCCATCGCCCGCGCCATCTCGTTAAACCCGCGTTATCTCTTTTGCGATGAACCTAATTCGGGCTTAGACCCGCGCACGTCGGGCGTGATTGACGAACTTATCGAAGAAATCACCGCCGAATACAACATCACCACCATCATCAACACGCACGACATGAACTCCGTCCTGAAAATCGGCAGCAGAGTTGCCTTCATCAACAAAGGAACGCTCTGGTGGACAGGCGATAAAAAATCTATCCTCAACACCGACAACAAAGAACTGAATGACTTTGTGTTTTCTATGGAACTGACGAAGAGAATTAAGGGTTAGAAATATTGTTTTATAATTATTATAAATAAATTATTATCTTTGCATAATTTTTTTAATGTAAAATTTTTAAGATGAATAAATACATAAATCCTTTTATTACAAGTGGTTATGTTTCTTCGGAATACTTTTGTGATAGAGAAGAAGAGACAAAACAATTAATAAAAGAGATTAAAAACGGAAATAATCTTGCTTTGATTTCGACAAGACGTATGGGAAAAACAGGTTTAATACGGCATTGTTTCACCCAAAAAGAAATTCAAAAGCAGTACCGGACATTTTTCATTGATATTTATGCCACAAAATCTCTGCGCGACTTTGTATTTTCCCTTAGTAAAGTACTTTTAGACGGGCTTAAACCTTACGGACGCAAGGCTTTAGAAAAATTTTGGAACCATGTCAAGTCCCTGCGACCGGGCATCTCTTTCGACCCTGTCGGCAATCCGTCATTTAATATCGGATTAGGAAATATTCAGGAACCGCAATCTACTCTGGATGAGATTTTTACTTATTTGAACAAATCCGAAAAGCCTTGTATTGTTGCCATTGACGAATTTCAACAAATAACTTCATACGCGGAGGAAAATGTGGAGGCAATACTGCGGACGTACATTCAACATTGCAATAACGTTCACTTTATTTTTGCAGGCAGTCAGCGTCATACGATAGGAAATATTTTTTTGAGCGCATCGCGTCCTTTTTATCAAAGCGCTTCCATGATGTATCTAAAAAGTATTTCTCTCCCAAAATATGTTGAATTTGCGATGTCGCATTTTGAACGTGCGGGGAAAAAAATAGAACCGGATACCATTGAGAAAATTTATCAACAATTTGACGGCGTTACTTGGTATCTTCAAAAAATGTTGAATGTTTTATATGAGATGACGCCGACAGGAGAAGTATGTGATAATGAATCCATTGCAGACGCCATTGACGTCATCATAAACTCTTTTCAATACGCCTATTCCGAGATGCTTTTTCGATTGCCGGAGAAACAAAAAGAGTTGCTCATCGCCATTGCTAAGGAAGAAAAAGTTAAAGCACTTACTTCCGGCGATTTTGTCAAAAAACATCATCTTTTGTCGTCAAGTTCTGTTCAAGCCGCTTTACGGGTTTTGTTAGAAAAAGATTTCATTACCAAAGAAACAGATGAATATCAGATTTATGATAAATTTTTTGGTATTTGGCTGAAAGAAAATTACTAATCTCAATTAAATTTGTACTTTTGCAAATTGAATTATAAAAAGATGAATACCCAAATTTTTGAAAATATCCGCACGTTAAAAATGAAATGTAAATAATTGATAATCAATATAATATAAACAAAGTAAAAATTAAATAAATAGTTTGAGTTAGTAGCTCTTGTTCTCGCATTGTCGAAATTCTACCAGATTTCCCTGAGAATAAATAGCGAAAGTTCACGCTGGAGGCGAGGACTGTTTGCGTTTATTTAGGGAAAAGGTTTTGGTAGAGCCTGACAATGTGAATAAGCAATCAATAAATAGTTTAACGCTTTTTTTATTTGTCCAAATTTGAAAATAGAATGAAGTATGATTGAAATAATGAACATGATAAAATATCCCGTTAGGGATTATCGCTCGGTAGAAACGAGCATTTTCCATGCCCTGCATGCCGTAGGTATGCCACCATTATTGGACGCATTCCTACGGAATGCCTTTGTTGTGGAACATTCTTTTTCTACCGAGCGATACATTCCTACGGAATGTTCCTTGATGACGACAACGGGACACCCCGTAGAGACGCGATTAATCGCGTCTCTACATCCCCCAACAAATTCAATTAAAAATAATATAATAACCTTATAGTCAATTAATTAATAATTTTAGTTTTATGAGTAAACATTTTAACGTACATGAAACCGCAGCCGGTGCCGGTAATAGCAGGGCAATGGAATCCAGAGACCATTCAAAAAATGGGGTTAGTCCGAAAAACCTTATGAGTAGGAGAAATTTCAAATTTGGTATGATACTGATAGCAATGTTAGCATTTGAGATGAACGCCTTTGCGCAAGGCGGAACAACGGGACCGCTTACTTGGGAACTCACCGGCACTGCGCCGAATATGACGCTTACTATTAGCGGTGAGGGGGATATGCCGGATTATGGCACCCCTCTTGACACACCATGGTTTAACTATTATTTTGGCTATTTTACCACTGTTGTAATAGGAAACGGGGTTACATCTATTGGAAGTGGTGCTTTTGGCGGTTCTGGTATTACTTCGATAGTCATCCCAAGTTCAGGTAGCCTTACATCTATTGGAAAAGAATCTTTTTCCGGTTGCACAGGGTTGACTTCAATCTCTTTTCCAAACATTCTTACATCTATTGGAGAGAAGGCTTTTTACGGTTGCAATATTGCAAATTTAACAATTCCGGAGGCGATAACATCTATCGGTGCTTGGGCTTTTGCAGATTGCACAGGACTATCAACGGTAAATTTCAATGCTACCAATTGTAGTTATATGGGAAGTTATAGTTATATGGGCACTCCTTTTTTAGGTTGTACAAATTTTAAAACATTGAACATTGGAAATAACGTTACACAGATACCCGATGGCGCTTTTTCTTATTGCACAGGTCTTACTTCGATTACCATTCCAAACAGCGTAAAATCTATTGGAAACGAGGCTTTTACAGATTGCACCGGGCTTACTTCGATTACCCTTCCGAGCGGACTTACTTCTATTGGCGAAGCTACTTTTGCTAATTGCACAAGTCTTGCTTCAATTACAATTCCAAGCGGAGTTACATCTATTGGACCAATGGCTTTTTCCAATTGCACAAGTCTTGCTTCAATTACAATTCCAAGCGGAGTTACTGCTATTGAATACAGTACTTTTTACAATTGTACAAGTCTTAAATCTGTCACCCTTCCAAGCGGGCTTACATCTATTGGAGGACATGCTTTTTCCAATTGCACAAAACTTCCTTCGATTATCCTTCCAAACGAGATTACTTCTATTGAATACTATACTTTTGCCAATTGCACAAGCCTTACCTCGATTACCCTTCCAAGTGGGCTTACCTCTATTGAAACTAATGCTTTTGAAAATTGCAGTAGTCTTACCTCGGTCACCTTTCCAAGCGGACTTATATCTATTGGAGAATCTGCTTTTTCCGATTGCACAAGCCTTGCCTCGGTCACTCTTTTAAGCGGACTTACTTCTATTGGAAAATCTGCTTTTTTAAATTGCACAAGTCTTACCTCTGTAACCCTTCCAAGCGGACTTACTTCTATTGAATACAATACTTTTTCCGGTTGCACAAATCTTAAATCAGTCACCCTTCCAAACGGACTTACATCCATTGGAAATTATGCTTTTTTCAATTGCACAAAATTGCCTTCAGTAACCATCCCTAACAGTGTAAAAAATATTGAACAGGCTGCTTTTTCCAATTGCACAAGTCTTACTTCGGTTACCCTTCCAAGTGGACTTACACTTATTGGATTATATGTTTTTGAAAATTGCACAAGTCTTATTTCAATTACCATTCCTAATAGCGTAACAATGATTTATGGGGCGTCTTTTCAGGGTTGCACAAGCCTTACCTCGGTTACCCTTCCAAGTGGGCTTACATATCTTGGCGGAGTTACTTTTTCCGGTTGCACAAGTCTTACTTCAATTACTCTTCCAAGCGGAATTACTGTTATTGGAGATTATGCTTTTGAAAATTGCACAAGCCTTACTTCGATTACCAATCTTAATCTTACACCGGTTGATATAGATGGTTATTATTCTGCTGTTTTTGAGGGAGTAAATCAAAGCGCCTGTACTCTAATGGTAGCCACAAGTGTAGTTCCAGCGTATGAATCTGCCTCAGTATGGAAAGAATTTAATATAGTTGGCGGCGGGATTTTGGTTAATCCGATTTCAGGCAACATTGAACAGGGTTATACCATAGGCAACGGACTTTATGAAGGCAACGGAAAATCAACCGCAACCGTAACCGCCGTTCCTTTGGGTTACAACAAATTCGTAAACTGGACAAAAAACGGCGTAGTCGTTTCCACCAACAATGAATACAGTTTCACCGTAACCGAAGACATAGAATTAGTTGCCAATTTTGAGGAAGGCGAAGTCGCCATCGAACAAGTGACAATTGACAATGGACAATTGAAAATATATCCAAATCCTGTCAATGGACAATTGACAATTGAAAATGGACAATTGACAATGGAGAATGTCGAAATTTATGATGTGATGGGACGTTGCGTTGTCACCGTAGAGACGGGGCGCGCCCCGTCTCTACAATCCACGTCCACAACCACCATCAACGTGGAATTTTTGCCGCACGGAATGTATTTCTTAAAAATTGGCGAAAAAACCGCAAAATTTGTGAAGGAATAGATTTCATTTGATACCATCATTAAAGAAACAGCAAAATCGAAAAATCGGTTTTGCTGTTTTTGATTAATGAAAAAGTTGTACATTTGTCAAAAATTTTAAGATACAATATTTTACGTTAAAATAGGAACTAATCAGCATATAATATGACTAAGCAACAGTTATTAGAACACTTGCAAGATATTGAATGGGACAATTTTGAGGTAAAAAAAGCAGAAAACAAATTGCCTCAAAGTTGTTGGAATACTGTCAGCGCTTTTGCAAACACTTCGGGTGGTTGGCTTGTTTTGGGCGTGTCGCAAAACGAAAAAAAGTTTGAAATCACAGGCGTTACCGATATGGAAAAGTTGGAACAGGATTTAGGCAACACGTTGCGTTCTAAAAACAAATTCAATACTGTTATCAATCCGATTTTCAGTAAATTTGATATTGACGGTAAAAAAGTTTTAGCTTGTTTTATTTCATCTTCCGATGTTAAACCTGTGTATTACAATAGTTTACAAAATACTTTTATTCGTACAGGCAGCGGCGACCAGCGGGCAACCGAATTTGAAATCAACGCCTTGTTTCGTGACCAAACATTCGGAACAATGTCGGAAAAAACGGTAGAAGGCACTTCCGTTGAATCGCTGAATAAAAGTTCATATAACCGGTTTCGCGAATATTTGAAGTGGCGAAATCCCGATTTGCGCTACAATCAAATGAGCGATGAAGAATTTAATCGCCGTTTGAAAATTGTAAAAGACGGAAAACTAACCTATGGCGGACTATTGTTTTTAGGAAAGAATGAAGAAATTACCGACACTTTTTCCGATTTTCGCATTGATTATTTTGAAATTCCGGGTATAAGTTATTCCGATGCAACGGATCGTTACACATACAGAATTGACGAGCAGGAAAATCTTTGGGAATACTATTTTGTGCTGTTTCAACGCCTGAAAATTTATGCCAACAATCCGCTCACAATCGGAGAAATGGGCATCGGACACGAAGATACAAAAGAAATTGACGCTTTACGTGAAGCGCTCGTTAATTTGCTCATTCACAGCGACTATTTCAGCATAATGAAACCCCGTATTCGGGTTTTTACCAACCGTATCGAGTTTGAAAATCCGGGCAGTTTGCCTCTTCCCGTCGAACAACTTATGAAAATAGATGAATCATTGCCGCGAAATCCCGTTTTGGCAAAATTTTTCCGTATTGCAAAACTTTGTGAAAGTGGCGGTTACGGTTTCGATAAAATGCTCGAATGGAAAAAACAAACCGGCAACGATGTTACTTTTGAAACTTCAATCGGCAAAACAAAATTTACTTTTATGATTGATACCACAAAGGCAATCAGAGAAGAAAACGGTATGGAAACACCCGACGACACACACATAGAAAACAATACAGAAAACAATACAGAAAACAATACAGAAAACAACATAGAAAACAATACAGAAAACAATACAGAAAACAATACAGAAAACAACATAGAAAACAATACAGAAAACAATACAGAAAACAACATAGAAAACAATACAGAAAACAATACAGAAAACACACAGAAAACACACAGAAAACACACAGAAAACAATATAGAAAACAACACAGAAAACAACATAGAAAACAACCAGAAAACAACCAGAAAACAACCAGAAAACAACCAGAAAACAACCAGAAAACAACCAGAAAACAACATAGAAAAATTGACTATTAACCAGAAAAAAATAGTTAAACATATAAAAAACAACCCATTTATCACATCGAAAGAATTATCGAATGTAATTGGTATTACTTCAGTTAATATCAGGGTAAATATTTCAAAACTAAAAAAACAAAATCTTATCCGTCGAGAAGGCGCCGATAAAGGCGGAAAATGGATAATAATCAATAATTAACACATTGAATAACACAAAGATACAACAAACATGAACATCCACTTTATCGCTATTGGCGGCGCTGCCATGCACAATTTGGCTCTTGCGCTACATAAAAAAGGCTATCGTATCACCGGCTCGGACGATGAGATTTTTGAGCCTTCGCGCACACGTTTACAGAAATTGGGCTTGTTGCCCGAAAACGAAGGCTGGTATCCGGAAAAAATCACTACCGACCTTGACGCCGTCATCCTCGGAATGCACGCCAAAGGCGACAACCCCGAACTGTTACGCGCCAAAGAACTCAACTTGCCGATATATTCTTACCCCGAATTTCTATATGAAACGGCAAAAAACAAAAAACGCATTGTCATCGGCGGCAGTCACGGCAAAACCACCATCACCGCCATGATTCTCCATGTTTTTCAATATGCGGGCATCGATTTTGATTATATGGTTGGCGCACAGTTAGACGGTTTTGAGGTGATGGTGCGCATTTCCGATGCGCCGGTGATGATTTTTGAAGGCGACGAATACCTCACCTCTGCGTTGGACAAACGTCCGAAGTTTCATCTCTATCGTCCTCATATTGCGTTGATTAGCGGAATTGCGTGGGATCATATCAACGTTTTTCCGACTTTTGAAAACTATGTAGAACAGTTCAGCGCTTTTATCAATCTTATTGAAAAAGATGGAACGCTGGTCTATTGCGCTGAAGATGAAGAAGTTTGTAAAATTGCCAAAAACGCCCGTCCTGACATTTCCAAACGTCCTTACGGCATTGCGCCGCATCGCATTGAAAACGGAATTACCTGTTTATCAAACGAAAATGGCGAAACGCCGTTGCTGGTTTTCGGAGAGCATAACCTGATGAACCTCGAAGGCGCGCGCCTTGTCTGCAACAGTTACGGCGTTGATAATGAAACGTTTTACGCTGCTATTCGTACTTTTTCGGGCGCATCTAACCGTTTGGAGTTGATTTTTAAGAGTGAAAAGACATTGGTTTTCAAAGATTTTGCCCACGCCGCCTCGAAGTTGAAAGCAACCTTGACGGCAGTAAAACGGCAATATCCTGAACGTCAGTTGGTTGCCTGTATGGAGTTGCACACTTACAGCAGTTTAAGCGAAAAATTTCTCCCGCAATATAAAAACAGCATGACAGAAGCCGACATCGCGTTTGTCTATTTCAACCCGCACGCCATTGCGCTGAAAAAACTGCCGCCCATCACGCCGGAACAGGTTCTTGCCGGTTTCGGAACAAAAAATATCGAAGTTTTTACCGACTCCGACTTGCTGTGGCAACGGCTGAAAGAGATTGATTTTGAAGAGAAAAACCTGCTGATGATGAGTTCCGGCAACTTCAACGGGAAAAATATTAAAGATTTGTTGTAACATGACCGACGAACACCCCATCAAAGAGTTGATTGAGTCGGTTCTCCACGACGACCGCAAACTGAACAAAGGCTTCACCGACGCCCAAATCGTCAATGCATGGAAAAAGTCGGTGGGCGAATACGTGGCGCAACACACCGATAAACTCTTTGTCCGCAATCAAACACTGTACGTTAATGTTTCCAACAGCATTTTACGGCAGGAATTGCATTACAAACGTTCCCAAATCTGCTACACCATCAACGGATTGTTGAAAAAACAGGTGATAAAAGAGATTGTTTTGAAGTGAGACCGCAAGACGTGTAAGATTGTAAGACCGTAAGATTTTTTTGTCACTTTGGCACGATTTTTACGGAGAGAAAACAAACCCTTAAAAATATTTTAATATGAAAATTCGTGTTTTATTTATCAGTATCTTTAGTGTATTGTTTTTCAATCAGTTAAACGCACAAGACAATCCGAAATTAACAGATGTTTTCACCGTTAGCAGTGGTAATATTACTGTTGTGGATTGGCTAAATGTAATTAAAAAAACAGACCTCAAATATGAGGATCTTACTAAAACCATTAAACTCGTTGACGAACATAAACGAACTCTTGAGGATCAAAAGCGAACTATTGACGACCAAAAACGGACTATTGATGACCAAAAACGGACTCTCAGCGACCACTCTAAGACCATCAACGATCAAAAGCGGACGATTGACGACTTGTCCAAAACAATCAAAGAAATGCAAAGGAGCATCAGCGATTTGGAACGAGATGTTAAGGAGTTGAAACGGAAATAGCGGTTTGAATTATTCCCTCCTGCGTACTTTGCGAAAAATCTTTGCGCCTTTGCGGTAAAAAAGGTTCTGAATTACCCTGCAATCCGAAAAGAGAACTGTCGGTCAATCTTTTTGCTGAAAAAACTAAAAGCCACGTAATAGGCGGCGAGTGCGCCGATGCCGATGAGTGCGGTTAAACCTTGCGGCAGGTCGGCGGCGGCGGCGATGATGATACCGGCAATCAAAACCAAAAACGGCATCAGGTAACCGTAAAACAACGCTTTCATGCCCATTTTCTCGGTTAGGGCAATGGTTATTTCGTCGCCTTCGGCGAAGTTTTGGTGTGGAAGTCGTTGTACCGGAATCAGTTCGTTTTTATCGCCGCTGATGTTGCAAAATCCTTTTGCCGAACAGCCTTCGCAGGCGGCAGCACGTTCAACAGCAACGTAATAAAACTCATCGGTGAGTTTGCGGATAATGCCTGTGTGTTTGATCTCTTTTTCCACTTCTTGTAACTTGTAACTCGTAACTTGTAACTAAACAAAAAACATATACGCCACCAAAATAGCGGCAATAACGCCGATTAAATCGGCAAATAAACCCGCTCCGATGGCATAGCGAGTGCGTTTGATGCCCACCGAGCCGAAGTAAAGCGCAACAATGTAAAACGTGGTGTCGGCAGCGCCTTGAAACAGACACGACAGCCGTCCAACGAAACTATCCGTTCCGTAGGTAATCATCGATTCCACCATCATCGCTTTGGCGCCGCTTCCGCTCAACGGCTTCATAAACGCCGTAGGCAACGCCGCCACAAAGTCGGTGTTGAGTCCGATGGCGTGAAAAAACCATGCTATCCCGTAAATCAGATAATCCATAGCGCCGGAAGCACGAAAAACGGCAATTCCCACCAACATCCCCACCAAAAAAGGAATGATTTTAATAATCGTCATAAAACCGTCTTTGGCGCCATCTATGAAAGCGTCGTAAACGTTAATCTTTTTGTATAAGCCGCCGCCGATAAATCCTATGATTATCAGCAGTAAAAGTCCGTTACTGAAAACTAATGAGAAAACATCTTTTTGCTCTGCGTTCAACAAAGAGAAACAGACCATAATACCTGTAATCGCCGCCGTAATGCTGCCCAGCCATGCTAAAACAGTTCCGTTGAAGAGGTTAATCCGTTGTTTAACAGAGACAAAGATAAGTCCGGCTAAGGTAGAGCAATAGGTGGCAATCAACAGGGGGATAAAAATATCTGTTGGGTTGGCTGCGCCCAAAATAGCGCGTTGCGCCAAAATAGTAACGGGGATAATGGTTAATCCGCTGGTATTCAAGACCAAAAACATGATTTGCGCATTGCTGGCGGTATCTTTTTTCGGGTTCAACTCTTGCAGACTTTGCATTGCTTTCAAGCCGATGGGCGTAGCGGCATTGTCTAATCCGAGCATGTTGGCGGAAAAATTCATCAACAACTGTCCCGATGCGGGGTGATTTTTAGGAATTTCGGGAAATAGTTTGGAAAAAAACGGTCCCACAATGCGGGAAAGAAAACGCACCGCCCCTGCCCTCTCTCCGATGTTCATCAAACCCAGCCACAGCGTCATCACGCCCGTAAGCGGCAACGCAATATCCATCACCGCCGTCTTGGAAGAGGTGAAAGTAGCGTCGATGATACTCTTAAAAACCATCGTATCGCCGGTAATTGCAAACTGCAACACCGCCACCACAAAGGCAACCAGAAAAAACGCAATCCAGATATAGTTGAGAGCCATTTTAAACGTTTTTACGCATAACAAATTACAATATTTCTAAATTTACTATACCGTCTTGATTCCATTCCGAGCGGCGGCTATTAACGATTTTTCGTCCATATTCGCCATAAAAATCAATAAATTTATTATCAATACGGTCTAATACTTCTTCTACAGAATGTAATTGTTGTTCTTCTGTAGTGCTATATTGCGTTTTTAATTCCACTGTTTCAACCGGTAATATCATTATTTCCTTATTTTTTAATTACAAGTGCAAAGGTAATACTTTATTTCAATTACGAATTATAAATTACGAATTACGAGTTTTTATTCAGCACAGAGATACAGAGGATACTGAGGGTTACAGATTTTTTTTTAACCGCAAAGACGCAAAGGTTTTTCGCAAAGGGCGCAATATTTTATCGCCGAAGGCTTTTATCTTTATTATCATGTTTATCATTGAAGACTTTTTTATCGACAAAATCCAAAGTCCAAAAAATGTTATTAATCCGTTCAGTATCAATATTTCAAATCCGAATTTATACCCCCAGATCCATTGTTCGGAGTTGGCGCTGATGATGTAGCACAAGACGGGGGAGAGTATGGCGACAATGGGAGCAAAGCGGTCGCGGATGTTTCGTTTGGTGAAGATGCCGAAGGCAAAGAGTCCGAGCAGCGGTCCGTAGGTATATCCGGCTACCATAAAAATAATACGTATCAATGCATCATTATGATAGTTACTAAAAACGATAATGACGCCCAAAAATAGTAGCGACATAAAGACGTGCGTGAGTCTTCTTACAAACGTGCGTTGCTTTTCAGAGGTAGTCCATCGTTCCATATTCAGAATATCGAAACAAAAACTGGTCGTAAGTGCGGCAAAAGTGCCGTCAGCGCTGGAATAGCCTGCAGCAATCAATCCTATTATAAAAAAGGCAGCTGCCACAATACCCAAATTATTAAAAGCAAGGAAAGGGTAAATCTGGTCGCTTTTCATGCTCGAAAAATCAATTCCTTTTTGTTTAGCATACACTAACAACAACCCTCCCATCAGCAAAAACAACGCATTTACAACCACCAAAACGCCGGTGAACGACATCATGTTGCGTTGCGCATCTTTCAAATTTTTGCAGGTTAAATTTTTCTGCATCATATCTTGATCCAAACCGGTCATAGCAATTGTAATAAACATTCCGCCAAACAGATGTTTCAGAAAATAGTTGTGTGCGTGCCAATCCGTTACAAACATTTTGGTATAACCGGAAGTTTGCAGCGAGGTAAACACTTGCCCAAACGATAAATCAATATCTTTGAAAATAATAAAAATGGTGGCTACCAATGCCACAAGAAAGAAAGTAGTTTGAAGCGTATCTGTCCACACCACCGTTTTAATTCCTCCTTTAAAAGTGTAAAGAAAAATAGTAAAAATCATGATGATAGAAGTCGCCCACATCGGAATACCCCAACTGTCGAACAGAAGCAATTGCAATACAAAAATAACAAGATACATTCTTAATGCCGAACCAATAAGGCGTGAAATGATGAATAACAATGACCCCGTTTTTTGCCCTGTAACCCCAAACCGTGTTCCCAAAAATTGATAAATGGAGGTTAAATTCAGTTTATAATAAAGTGGCAACAAAAGAAATGCAATGACCAAATAACCGAGAATATAGCCGAGTACTACGCCATAATAGGTAAACTGTGTACTCACCACATCGCCCGGCACCGACATGAAAGTAACACCTGACAACGAAGCCCCAATCATTCCATAAGCCACCACAAACCAAGGAGATTTTCTATTGCCGCGAAAATAAGAATCATTATCGGCTTTTCTTGAGGTTAACCACGACACTAAAAATAATATCGCAGTATAACCGAGAAAAAATATTAATATTAATGTTTGCATATCATCTATTCAAAATCTTTATATAGTAAATATTTCTTTCTCAACGTTTTATATTTTGTTATCTCAGATAACCACGATACTCGAATTTCCTCTTCAGAGAGACCTTGCGCTATTTGTTTTGCCAAAATATCGTTTCCTGCCAAGAGGTTAAAATGCGAAGAACGGGTAATCATCTGTTCGGGTTTGGGAAATTTTTTGCTGAAATCCAACAGATATTTCAACGTAAACGTGCTATGCGGCACAGTTCTCAAATCCATTCCGTAACAGGTTTTTCCCTTCTGCAAAGGGTTGGAAGCGCCAAAAGAACTTTGCGGCGTAAATGAAAAAGTACCGAACTTCGGGGCAAGATAGCCGATAACCTGAAACGGAAACTCCGTCCCGCGTCCCACGCTCACCTCCGTCCCTTCAAAAAAACACAACGACGGATAGAGCATAATCGCCTGATTGTTAGGAAGATTGGGCGACGGTGGAATTTTTACCTCCCACGCTATCGCATGTTCCCAGCCTTTGCACGGAATCACGGTTAGCGGACATTGTACTCCGTTTTTGAGCCATTTTTCACCGTTAATCATCTGCGCCAACTCCCCTACCGTCAAACCGTGCAACACCGGAATCGGGTGCATTCCCACAAAAGATTGATATTTCAAATCCAACACCGGACCATCTATTTCTGCGCCATGCGGATTGGGACGGTCAAGAATCAACATCGCAACGCCGTTTTCGGCGCAAGCCTCCATCACATAGTGCATGGTGGAGATGTAGGTATAAAATCGCACGCCAACGTCTTGAATATCAAAGATAACCAAGTCGATGCCTTTGAGTTGTTCGCTTGTCGGTTTTTTGTTACTGCCGTAAATAGACTGTACGGAGATGCCGGTTTTGTCATCTTTGGAGTGATGAATGGTGGCTCCGGCGTCGGCGTCGCCCCGAAAACCATGTTCCGGCGCAAAGATAACGTTTATCTTAAACCCCGCCTTCAACAGCGTATCTACCAAATGCGTCTGTCCAATCACCGAAGTCTGATTTACCACCAACGCCAAATTTTTCTTCTCCAACAACGGAAAATAAAGTTCCGTCTGCTCCGCCCCCGTATAAATCGGCTCCTGCTGCGCAAAGAGAGGGGGCAGTGTGAAAAATAGCGCCAAAAGAAAATATAATCTTGATATCATAATACAACAATAAATGCGGCGCAAAGGTACGATTTAATTGAGAATGAAATAAAACTATTTCCCTTCTATCAAATTCAGAAACACCGAAAAGTCTTTCATGGGCGGGTAGTATTTGAAGGCGTCGTGGTAGCCGTTGGGGTTGATGTGGAGGGCTTTTTGAAACATGACAACTGCTTCCTGCGCTTTTCCGGCGCGTACCAAACAGGCTGACATTCTGTATTTTAACGTGGCGTCGTCGGGGAGAAACACCAAGCCCGAACGTAAAACGTCCAATCCGTTTTCCATATCGCCGACTTCCATCCATGCTTCGGCGTAGTCCATCCATATTTCGGGGTCGCTCCTGTCGAGCATCACAATTTTTCTAAACACCTCGAAAGCCCTGTTATACTCTCCTATTTGTTGTAAAAGGTCGGCTTTCATTCGCAGATATTCAACGTTGGTATTGTCTAACGCCAACGCCCGTTCTATAAACTCTATCGCCAATTTGTCGTGTGAAAATTCGGCTAAACAGACGGCAACGCCGATGAAAACGTCGGGGTTCATGCTGTCCAAATCGAGCGATTTTTTGTAATATTCCAACGCTTTGGCGTAATCTTGTTTGCGTTCAAAACATTCTCCCAGATAGTAATAGGTCAGCGAGTCGGGCGATTCCAAGTCAAAGGTATCTTGGTAGGCGTCTATGGCTTCGTCGTAGCGTCCTAAGCAGGTTAGTGCGTTGCCTTTGTTGAAATAGGCGGAGGCGAAAGTTCGGTTGATGGAGATGGCGTATTCGTAGGCTTCGATGGCGCGTTCGTAGTTTTCCAAAGAGAAATAAGACTCGCCCAGATTGAACCATGCAACTTCGTTAAAGGGGTTATTATCAACAAATTCAAGATAAAATTTGATGGCGTCTTCCTGTGTTGCCGTCAATTCGTGGCAAAAATCGAGGTCGCTCAGTGCAAATTCGTTGTACGGATTGACGTGTAAAACTTTTCGCAGCCACTCTATCGCCGATTTGAAGTTGCCCGCACGTTCATATTCTACGGCAACCGACATGGTGGCGGCTTCTTCGTAATCCTCGTCATCACAGGCTTTTATAAATTGCTCGATGGCTTTGGCGGAGTTGCCCTGCAAACTCAATATTTGTCCGTAAACCATGTGAAATTCCGGATCGTCGGAGGCTATGGATTCGACCTGATGTAACAAATTCAACGCCATTTCCGGCTTTCCGATGAGGGAAAGGTAGCGCGATTTTTTCAATTTAAAGCAAATATCGGTGGGATATTGCCGCATCGCCATCTGGATTGCTTTCAGTGCATTTTCCAAATTCATAAAATCGAGATGATAGTCAATGATGACCTCAAACTCTTCGGAATCAAAGAAATACGAATCGCCGTCTTGCATTGCTTTATCAAAACGGTCAATCAATTCCTGCTCTTCGGCGTACTCATTATTATAAAAATCGTCGTCTATCATAATCCGGCGCAAAAATACACATTAACAGCGAATGTTTTGCAGTATTTTTCATTTTTTTTCAACAATTATTTTTTTTCATACAAAA
>Ga0082212_10006629_pt1 | contig 15503 bp, 18 predicted proteins | sample TergutNt197P3_FD_71548 | JGI IMG/M metagenome (GOLD analysis project Ga0082212, IMG submission 71548) | Neocapritermes taracua P3 segment gut microbial communities from Petit-Saut dam, French Guiana - Nt197 P3 | ecosystem: Host-associated > Arthropoda: Insects > Digestive system > Gut ...
TATGAGTTTGTGCTTGATGAGGATGCAGTCGGCAGATGGAATGTCTGTGACTTCGTCGAAACCCCAAAGAATTATGATCCCGCTAAACCTGTAAACGGAGCAAACGGAGCTACTTATTTCAGAAACACTTTCAACGCAAACGGAACTGTATCAGCCCGCATAGGAGATCAGACATTTTCATTTCGCTGGACAAAAGGTTATATGATATGGGATAAGGGTAACTGGGATACTGTAATCCCGTCATATGAAATCCAAAATATTAACGGAAGCCTTTATATGTTCATCCAGTGGAAATCCGGCGATTACACTATTAGAGGTTCTGAATCACTGTCCTATTATGTATTCAAAAAAGAGGGCGGCGAAACTGCAACACCTCCCAGTGTATCACAACCCGCACCTGACCTATCATCCGCATCAGACTGGGCGAAAGACGGTCTGTAGTAAGCAACGCGGAGATAATAGACAGCATTGTAATATTCTCTAATCCGCTGACACTCGGAGAAAACCTTCCGTGGATTGCAACGAATACAGAGGGTGTTGTAACGCGCTCTAATGGTAATTTTAATATTCTGCAAGATGTTTCGTGGAATCCCGAAGGATATGCTAAATCTAACACGCAGTATGTCGCAACGATTACAGTTAAGGCTGCCAAAGGTTATGAGTTCGGAGATAATGTCAAAGTGACCGTTTCGGCAGGTCCCGCGAAGATAAGCAAAATTACACGGGTGGATGCCACAACGCTTACGTTTGTCGCTACATATGCCGGGTAGTAATAACTATACCGCGTAATAACAACACCAACCGCCTCTCCATATCGGAGGGGCGGTCTTGTGCTTTCCCGCATCGCACTCCATTACAATTATACATTCTAATGTATAACACAGAAACGGAGGTAGAAAAATGAACAAGCTAAAAATAACAGAAATCATCCTGTTAGCAGCATCAGCTCTAATATCCGCCGCAAAAGCAATAGTAAAGCTAATCGAGTACATCAACCGTCTGCGGCGTAAGACCACAAAAGTAACCGCGTAAACATCCCAAACAAGGTTTCCGAACCTTGTTTTTTTATGTTCCCATATCATTTCAAAACCGTATCTTTACCGTACAGAAATATATATTCTTCAAATAAGATAGGTGGAAACACCTGTCATTATTATTGAGGAGGCTAACAATCATGGCAACTATCACTATCGCGGGTAACAGCTATGTAGTCACATCAAAGGTGTCAATGACCGACCTGGAATTGGTCAAAAAACACCGTCCCAAAGCACTCAAAATCGTGGACGAGGAAACCAAAGAAGAGCTGTTTGCAGTCGGTGTAGGCGGCAACAGTATCAGCGACTACGGTGTCAGTTTCAGTGGTGTCACCAACGATGAGAAGAAACTGGCAACCGTAACCATGTCCATCCCATCCGATGTGGAAGACGCGAAAGAGTATGTCGCGGAGAAGACAGGCGCGGCAGTCGTCAACCTTAACCGTATCGAAGACGGTATCGGTAATGTGTTGGATGAAATCCGCGCGGAACACAAGAAGGTCACAGACAGTATTAAGGTAGTTGTGTAGGGGACGCTGTCCTCAGCGACCCTTCTTCAAACACCTGTTTTGGTACAAACGGGCGGATTACCATCCGCCCTAATCTATTTTATTGAAAGGAAAAAGAATAATGATTAAAGTAACAATCGGCAATAACGTCAAACGCAAGACGGAAATCCTTGACGAGAACACAACGCTCCGTCAAGCACTGGAAGATGCTGAGATAGACTACAGCAGAGGTACTATGAACCTGGACGGCTCATCACTCTCTCCGGGAGACTTGGATAAGTCGTTCTCAGACTTCGGTATCACGGAGAAATGCTTCCTGCTCAATGTGGTTAAAGCAGATAACGCGGGCGATCTTTGATCGCCCAAGTTATAAGTGTTGAGTGCTGAGTACTGAGTATCTCACTTAACACTTAGCACTTAGCATTTGCGCGTATACGCGCACGAAAGGAGAGCCATGTTCACTAAAGTAATCAGTAATATGACACTAACAAACGAAATAGCGGACAGACTGTTCGATAATATTACAGCACAGTCATTCGGTATGGACAAATCATTCACAGCAACTCTGCGTGCAGTGCTTCATGGCAGACTCCCCAATAATGAATCACTGCATATGGCATTTGTACCTATAGGGTATAACGCCGTTACACCCAATATAGTTTACGAGAAAATCCGGCAGCAGGATTTAGGACATAGCTATACTATCTACATAGCCTACAAACAGGATAAAAATGATTCAACTCAACTGTTCGATATTGTACGTTCCGGCTTCGGAAAAGGTAAACGATATTTCACGGACTATACCCTGCAAGAAGACCTGCGTGTATTCTATGTAAAGAAACTGGACGGACTGTTCTACATCAGCGGCAACAGCGCGATTATCTTTGTAAATTATCTAGATATACGCAAATACCACACTCTTCAAATGATGATACCAAAGTATCTGCCTAAACTGTTTACGGATGCTCCTCTGTCTACCGATGAAATGGCTCTTCTTAAAAGTTTAGGGTCACGGTCATCTATTGTCTATGAACGTCTGATCGAACAGTTCGCACAGCGTCTTGATATGCGTAGTGAGATGATAAGGACACGTCTTCAAGGTTTCGAGACTGTGTTTGAGCATATGCGTATACAGGAAGTAACGCAGACCATTGAGACACACAGACGTGATTATCAAATGCACCTTAACAGTCTCCGTACTACCGCAAGCATAATAGAGACACAACAGCTGCTGTTAGCGGGTTTGGAATGCCGTATAGAAAAGAGCGAGGGTGAATCTGAGCTTATGGAGTATTTCCTGTGTAACAAAAATCTCAGTATCATCAGAGTACAGAATACTATGCTGGAGTTTGTTGTACACGGTTACGCGGATGTCTACGATGAAGACGCATTCGATACATATGCCCGTAATCCCAACAGCTACCTATACAGAGACATCGGTAATAATATAACAACAGCTGAAATGGAACGGTTGTACAGAGCGATATTCAGTAGTGGAGTATATAAACTGCGAGTATGTGCCGCGTATAGGGCGGATATGAAGAACAGTATATCACCGTTAAGGGATTACATCTTCCCGCCTGAGAGCAATAACTATTTACCCAACCCGCATATTCAGCAGTATGGTTGTATAGGCGGGTATGCCGCTCGATTTGTTGAGTATATGCACAACAGGGACTATGTAGGTGCAATAGACCAAGCGGCGGTATCCGCAAGAAACCTGAACTTCCATGACGCTGCTGTTATGGCTAGATTAGCGCATACATTACCAAGAACTAATATCAAGTGTATTGAAGATAACGATGGAAACATTATGACACCAAGGGAGGCGATTAAGAAATTGGAGGAAAAATGTTAAATGCCGAGTTATCTCACTTAGCACTTAGCACTTATAACTTATCATTTGCGTGTATACGCGCACGAAAGGAGGAGGATAGCGGGATGTCTGTGCCCATAACAATAACAGATGACATGAAACAGAGAGCACAAACTGAGTTTGCGGAGATGCTTGCTGAGTTAAAGATGTCTGACGGTAAAATCAATTACTCGAAATCGTTCAAATACAAAGACGCTTCCGCTGTCCTCCTGCTGACACCGGAAGCGTATAGTAAAACAGTTGCGCTTGTTACCGCATTCAGTGATGAAGTGGCTTGGCACGGTATAGCCGCTCGGAGCGGTAAAGCTGAGTTTATCATAGAAGACATAATGGTATATCCGCAAGAAGTAACTGGCAGTACGGTAAACACCGATCAGGACGGGTATACCAAGTGGCTGTATGAGTTTGACGATGATAGTTTCAATAAGATCCGTATGCAGGGACATAGTCATGTCAACATGGGTGTATCTCCGTCCGGTGTAGACAGCGGACATAGGGAGAAGATACTGAATCAGCTTGATGGTGATATGTTTTATATCTTCATGGTATGGAACAAGAGGTTGGAGACACATACGTTGATTTACGATATGGCGAGGAATGTACTGTATGATGATGACGATGTTACCGTGAAGATTGTTGGTGATGATTCGATGGAGACTTTTCTGGCTGATGCGAAAGAGAAGGTGCAGAAGAAATCTAAAACTTTCAAAACTAAAGCCAAGAAAGAGAAAGAAGCAGTACCTTGTGAGCAGGAATCCATATTTGACCGTTACTATGGGTATCACGGGTATCATGGGTTATTTGATTCGTATGATATATGAATGACGCTGACCGGATAAAAAGTCAGCGTCAAACAAATCAAGCGAGTTTATTCAGCATGGAGTTGAGCTGTTTGTCAAAGGTAAAAATACTATGACCGTATACTGCTTTGAATCCATATAGTATGCAATCAACAAAATCTAGGTTTGTTTCCGCATATGTGTTCAGAGCCGTTGTCAAGGCATCCTCTGATTCGGTTTCTACATTGGGATGGGACAGAAATTCCAGAATGCTCTTAACAAATTTATCTCTTGATAGTAAATATACCTTGCTCAGCACATAAACAACTTCCGCTAATACTTCATATCTCACAGAAATCTTAGTCTTTGCAATAAGTTCACGAGATTTAGCGGACATATCTGCATTATCATTCAACAAATAACGCAAAATCACGTTAGCGTCAATGTATACCATGTTTTTCCCTCACCGCCTCGCCCCACGCCTCTTTCTCCAGAGGAATCAAAGCCGGATTTGCGTATTTGCTCAAAATCCCAAAAGCAATATCCGGGGTCTCCTCTTGGGTCGCAGTTTTTATGCCTTGTGCATACAGCACCTGCAAGCCTTTCAATATTTCTATCACAGGTGCTACCTTATCATCAGGAATATCTTGGAGTAATTCAATAGCGTGTTCTTTAATTCTCGTCATAACCGCGCACCATCCTTTCACAATTATAGTATACCACAAAAAAATAGAGGAGGCAATCGAAATGAATATACTAAACCTATCCAAATCCTACGATTTCTTCAAACCCGAATCCTGCCGTGAGCGTATACATATCATCGGCTGCGGTTCGGTTGGATCTACAGTAGCCGAGTTGCTTGCACGGTTCGGATTAACCAAACTGACACTCTACGACTTCGATACAGTAGAGCCGCACAATCTAACTAACCAGATGTTCCGGCAAGAGCATATCGGGATACCTAAAACAACAGCTCTGCATTATATGTTACCTGAGATTAACCCGGAGATTAAGCGTGACCTCGCTATAGAGTTGGAGGGGTATAAAGGTCAGAAGCTGTCCGGGTATGTATTTCTATGTGTGGACAATATTGACCTCCGGCGTGAGATAGCCACCACCAACAAAAACAATCCGTATATCAAGGCAATGTTTGATTTCAGAACACGGTTGACAGATGCACAGCATTACGCGGCAGATTGGCAAGACATAAAAATGGTTGGCGACTTTATCCGCTCAATGGATTTTACGCATGATGAGGCGATGGAAGAGACACCAATGTCTGCTTGTAACGTTACATTGTCCGTTGCTCCTACGGTGAGGATGATATGTGCGTTGGGTGTTGGGAATTTCATTAACTTTGCAAAGGGTGACGGGTTGAAGAAGTTTATACAAATGGATGCGTTCAGTTTTATACTGGATGCTTTTTAGTCTGTAATGGTTAACTTATCAGCTGATAGGTGCTTTGAGGTAATATCCGAAGTAACAATTTGCGCGAACGACGGAGGCACTGGGAGTACCGGGCGGCGGAGTTGGAGGCGATCAGGTGACCTGACGGTCAAAGGCGTCTGCGGACGCAGGAACGGGGGTGTCTGCCATCATCGGCAGTCTTTTCAATGTTTTCACCGACTTGACCTGCTCGTGTTACCTGTTCGAACAGCCTGCTGAAGGTTTGGTATCCGGAGACCGAGGCGCACGTTTTTCTATGTGGATTACAGACATTTATTAGGTGTTGATTTTCATAGCAGTGTTAGGTATAATGATGATGGGGTGAGTATGTTGCTAAGTGTATCAGAAATTAAAACCGTTGTTGAGCCTATTGTAAAGAATACAGGTGTTGAAAAAATAGTGCTTTTCGGTTCATATGCAAAAGGGATTGCTTCCGAAAGTTCAGACATTGACCTGTGTATGTATAGCAACAGGACAATCACCGGGTTTGCATTCTATGACTTAAAATCAAAATTCGAGGATGCTTTCAATGTGGATATTGACCTTTTCCCTGATGTAAATATTGTGCCTAACTCGCCGATTGAGCAACAGATTAGCGAAAGCGGAGTGGTGATATATGAGCGGCAAAGATAGAGTTGTCATCGGTAAGATGATAAAATACTGCGAGGATTCTGTCAAGCATATTGATGGCTTGGATTTTGAATCGTTTATTGACAACGAGCTTGTCTTCACATATTCAATCTTTTCGTTATTGCAGCTTGGGGAACTGGTATCAAATCTTAGTGATGATTTCAAATCCAAAAACAAAGAAATACCTTGGGCAATCCTTAAAAGTATTCGCAATCGAATTGCACACGATTATGAGGGCGTATACGACCGCGCAATATGGGATGCGTTAATAAACGACATCCCGCCTTTGATTGAACAACTGCGTAAAATATAGCGATATTTATCTAACGTCCGTGTCAAGCGACACGGGCTTATTTCTATTATAGGAGGTATCATATGCCATATATAACAATAAAACAATCACCTGCATATCATCAGATAACATTCGAGGAGATGATGGCAGGTGTACAAGACTTGAGCAAGTATGTATTCGCAAATACATCAAATACTCGTACATACTTTGCCGATAAAGTTAACCAAAAGTTATTTGAAAACACAGACGTAAATCACATGATATACCTGCTTACATCTTTCAACAAAACCCACGAAACCCTGCATGAAAAAGACAGGTCTTCACTCTATAAGACATTCTACATCCCTAAGAGCAGCGGAGGTCTTCGGCGTATAGACGCTCCTGAACAGGAACTGATGAACGCACTAAGGCAGTTAAAATGTATTATGGAAGTTAATATGTTTGCGCTGTACCATACATCAGCATTTGCATATGTACGTGGAAGATGTACGGTAGACGCAATAAAGAGACATCAGCGTAACGAGAGTAAATGGTTCATCAAACTGGATTTCGCCAACTTCTTCGGAAGCACTACACCGGAGTTTGTACTGTCTATGCTCTCTATGATATTCCCGTTCAGTGAGATAGTTAAGCATGAAGACGGAAAGAATGAGTTAACCAAGGCTCTCAGTTTATGTTTCCTCAATGGCGGTTTACCGCAAGGAACACCAATATCACCTTTCATCACAAACATAATGATGATACCACTCGACCATCGGTTTAGTAACTCATTAAGAAACTTCGAGAAGGATCGCTTTATCTATACACGGTATGCAGATGATATTCTTATTTCATGTAAGAGGAGTTTTGATAAGGATAAGGTACAGGCATATATAGCGGATACGCTCCGTGAGTTCAACGCACCGTTTACAATTAAACCTGAGAAGACACGGTACGGTTCAAGCTCGGGACGTAACTGGAATCTTGGTATCATGTTAAACAAAGATAATCATATTACCATCGGACACAAGAAGAAGAAACACTTCAAAGCTATGTTAGATGGTTATGTAAGAGCTAAGAAGAATGGCGGTGGATGGGAACTGCATGACGTTCAGGTTCTGAGTGGGTTAATCTCTTACTACAGAATGATAGAAAGGGACTACATTGATTATGTAATAAGGACATACAGCGAGAAGAATCAATTTGACATAGAAGCAAGTATTAAAGCGGACTTGTCCGCGTAGTGTGTTTATTGCAATGGATAGGGTTAATCCCGCTTTGAGGTAATACCCAAAGTAACAAATAGCCGATGGAGAAGGAACGGGAGGCGGAGATGTCAAACCGGTGGACGCGTCTTTCTGTCGTCTTCAACTGAAAAGTTTCGGGTTTGTCAAGTGGAAACACAGCGGATTGTTACTCATAGTCTGCACTTTTCGTTGATATTACTTCGAGTTCTCAGGATTTATTCCTGCAAACTCATCAGAGTTCCTTCTCTTCAGGCACGCTGCCAGATCCGCAGATGCGGCAGAGAATATGTGGATTGCAAACACGCAAACACCTGTAATGGATACCATTGAACGGCAGAAGACAAAGTTAGTTTTCTTTGCCTCCGGTGGCACACCGGTTGATGGACTTCGCGGTTTTATCCGAAGTAACAGTTAACAAGAGTTTCGCAAATCCATCAGGGGTTCATTCCGGGCTTATCGCCCTCCGGAACCCCACACGGATTCGCTCATTCGCCAAATGAAATGCACCAATTACAGGACTTCGACCCGCTCCGTGCTCATCCGTTCTTCAACGGATGCAGCACGAGCCGGTCTGCGCCTTCCATTGCTTTATTTCATTTGTAGATTACGGGTGTTGGTATAATGCGGTTGGGGGTAGTAACTTTCAGCCGCATTTATGTTTTTATTTAGTAATCGAATAGAATATGGTATACTATATCATATAATCATGTTTATAAATATATTGGAGGAAACGAAGCAGTGGATATATACGATTTTTTCAATTCACCTGACGTGGCTGATTATTGCCGCAGTTTAGGTCATTCCTTTAACTCTGTGGAGAGCGCGGTTATGATTAACAAAAGCAACTATCGTACCTTAACCGAAAAACACGCCGCCTACAGGACAATCATTGCGGAATATCCTGATATGGAGATATTGGACAATTTACACAATGAACCGATTGAAAGTTTCCATAAATCCCTTGAAGAAGCAATTATCCATGATGAGTTTCTGCTTGCGGAGTTTCTGAAACCGGAGACAGGTACGGTATACCAAGTAAAGATTACATACAGTGGAAGAAGCTCATCATACTGGGGTAACTATGAAGAACTATTTACAAGTTACGAAGATGCAGTGACTGAAATAAAGAAAGCCCATGAGTTAGAAAGCGAAGAAGAAGTACCGTCAACCATCAGTTCACATATTAAGAAGAACTATATCGGCAGCCGTGATTATCTGTATGCGGAAGTCTCTCCGACTGGCGAAGTAATAAGACTATATGCTGATTGTATGCCTTCACGGGAATTGTATAACAAACAAATAGACACATCTAACTTTCTTGATTCTTTCTATATAAACGTACCTGTACCTTTCAAGCCGGGTGATTTGGTTGAAGATCTTTCCGGCGATTTTAGAGGTTTTATGGGGAGTGTTTATGTTCTGCGAAACATCTCAAATGAACAACCCGGATCAGATACCAGCGATACGGTTGCGTGGGTCTATTATGAAGCTGATGGCTCAATAGAGTGTGAGTGTATGCACTTTTATCCGGACTTACAGTATTGCCGTAAGGAGTTAGATGGAGAAGCGCGAATATTGGAGTATGTCAGTTTATATAAACAAGATAAGCTATGTCTTTGCCATCTGCTACGCGTACAGAGATTCTTAGTAGGAGATAAGATAACCGGTCAGCTTACTTCTTGTTGGGATAACGATTTCCAACCGATTATTGAAAAACTCACAGGAAAACATTGATGTTTCGGTAAAGTTAGGGTATAATGTAGTCTACTGGACAAATCAAAAGCGCGCATCAGCTTTGTCAATGAAGTGCTGCGTACAGGGGAACTGAATACAGTATAAAACAAACTAAACATACACACAAAAGCAGTCGGAGTTCTCCGGCTGTTTTTGTGTGCGCTAAAACATATGAAAGGAAATGAATTATGCCAAACTGGTGTTGTAACTCCATAGCATTCTACAGAGAAGACGGCGGTAACGCCATCCTCGAAGCATTCTATGCGGATATACAGAAATACAAGGACTACAAAGACCCCGAAACAGGCAGAACATCAGACTGGATAGGTCACTGGCTGCAATCGAAACGAATCAATACAGATAACCTATATTGCCGCGGATTCATTGTTAACTGCGAACTGAATACAGACCATGTGCGTGTTGATATGGACACTGCATGGTCGCCTTTACCGGAGGTCTGGGATCTGATGGCTGAGAAGTATGAACTGGCTTATGTATACATAGCCGAAGAACCGGGCTGTGAGATATATGTTAATACTGACTACGGAGGCAGATTTTTCTCAACACGGTATATGATGAACTGCTTTGATATCGACCACTTGGGACTTGATGCTAACACGATAGTTGAGTATGGTGAACGGTTACGGGAGATTAGCGGCGATACGATGTACTTCGATTCGTTTGAGGATGTGTCTGAAACATTCGAGGATTTCGGGTTCAAGGTTGATAATGTAGATAGTCTCAACGAAAGATTGACCATATTCGGGATAAAGGTCTATGAGTACAGCAGCGAATAGTAAAAATGAAAAATAATAAGGGGGGTTGATCATGAAATCGAGACGTGAGATTCTTGATATACTAAACAGCGCGCACTGTACCGAGGCTTACCATAGGTACTCACCTATTCCCGGGTTTCCTGTTGTTACTGATGGGGTCATCGCTCTGGCGGAAGCCGCGGGGTGTTACTGGCTGCTTGATATTATCGGCAGCCATCAGACAGATGAGAGGCTTGATCCGGCGTTTCAGGTTTGGAAGCTGACGGTCAACCTAGAAGACAATACTGGTGTTGTCTGTGGTTACAATGATTCGGAGTTGATTATCTCTCAGGAGATACCTTTCACAGATTTTCCGTTGGATGAGATAAAACTCTATCTGATAGGCGGGGTCATATTACTGCCATCGGAATATTGAGTATCGCATAACGAACGATTTTGAGATAGTACAAATAACATAACAATAACACTCGAAACACCCTCTTTTCGGAGGGTGTTTCATCGCTAAACTTATCGCATTATCTATTTCGCGTTTCTCATGCGTTATTGCGATGAAGGAAGGGGTTACTATGAAAAACTACATTTTCGGATATGCCCGTGTGTCTACGGAACAGCAGAATCTTGACAGACAGCTTGATGCACTCAAGAAGTATGGTGTCGATGTTATATACAACGAGAAGTTCACAGGAACGAAACGCGACCGACCTGAGCTGACAAAGATGCTCGACAGAATGACCGAGGGAGATACCGTAGTTATTGAATCGTTATCGCGGTTAGGGCGTTCAACGAAGGATCTGATTGAGCTGACTGAGTTATTTCATCAGCGCGGGGTTAATCTCGTATCATTGAAAGAATCCATTGACACGAACACCTCTACGGGTAAACTGCTGTTTACTCTCATGTCTGCCATCGCGCAGTTCGAGAGGGATGTCATTGCTGACCGGACAAGGGAGGGTTTGAAGTCTGCCAGAGCGAGAGGGAGGGTCGGCGGCAGACCGAGAGTGAATGAGGATAGTGTCAAAAAAGCTGTGAAGCTGTATAAGACGCAACAGTATACGGTCAGAGAGATTGAGGAACTGACCGGGGTAAAGAAAGATACACTGTATAGGAATCTGATGGTTAACTAATCGTCTTAACATCGGTGTAGCTGCCGATGTTTTTTTAGTTGCCCATTTTATTTTACACTAAGGATGCTTTGAGTTTCCTCAAATCGGGAGTGTCGAAAGAGAGCGAAAAGTCATTAAACAACAGTAAAACCACCATCAATGACGCTGTCCACGGAGTCGTGTAAATGATATAATCTCCGGGTAAGGAGATTAAGAAATGAAAGAGAAAGTGACCCCACAGGCGAAAGAATTGACGGCACTGCTGGCAGCGGAGTGCCGTGACATGACAGACGTACAGAGAATGTTGAAGGTACTATTCAAAGACACAGTAGAAACAATGCTCGAAGGCGAGATGGAGGAACACCTTGGCTATGAAAAGCACAATTCCATTGGCAACAACAGTGGAAATTCCCGTAATGGTCACGGACAAAAGACGCTGAAAAGCGAGATAGGCGATACGACAATATCTGTCCCCCGGGACCGCAACGGTGAGTTTGAACCGCAGGTGATTGGCAAACGGCAGACACGGACGGATGACCTTGAGAACCGCGTATTGGCGATGTATGCGAAAGGGATGTCCACACGGGACATAGAAGACCATCTGCGAGACATCTATGGAGTTGAGGCTTCATCAAGTCTTGTAAGCCGGATTACAGACAAGATAATGCCTGCGGTTACTGAATGGCAAAGTCGCCCGTTGGATGCTGTATATCCTATTGTATTCCTCGATGGTATTATCTTCAAGGTACGCAAAGACGCAAGGGTAATCAATAAATGCCTGTATTCCGTGTTGGGCATAAACATGGATGGCAAGAAAGAAATCCTTGGGATGTGGCTGTCTGAAAATGAATCCGCAAGTTTTTGGACAGGCGTACTTAACGAGTTGAAGAACCGAGGTGTACAAGATATATTGATCGCTTGCCGGGATAACCTCAGCGGCTTCTCCGGCGCGATAGAGACTGTGTTCCCGCATACGGAGCAACAACTGTGCGTGATTCATCAAATCCGAAACTCTACGAGATATGTGTCATGGAAGGACATTAAGCCTGTAATGGCTGACCTGAAACTCGTCTATGGTGCACCGACATTAGATGACGCCGAGTACCGGCTGGAAGAGTTCCGTGAGAAGTGGGGAAGTAAATATCCTCAAATCCTGAAATCATGGGAAACGAACTGGGCTGAACTTTCTACCTATTTCAAGTATCCTCAAGAGGTAAGAACGATCATTTACACGACCAACGCGGTCGAAGGATTCCATCGGCAGCTCCGTAAATTCACAAAAACCAAGATCATTTATCCAACGGACGACGCCGTCCGAAAGTCTGTGTATCTTTCGATTCAGGAAATCTCAAAAAAATGGACTATGCCGATCAGGGACTGGGGGTGTATAATAGGGCAGATGGTCATGTTCTTCGGTGAACGTCTGCTAACTCGCCAGTAAAGGTTGGCCGGCGCGGTCGTATGGGATAAACCCATCCGAGCGCACCGCCCCGTAGTAAAGAAACCACAATTTTATTTCAGCGGAGATTAGAGTTTACACAGTTTAAGGGACACTTCCATCAATAACAAGATTCTCACCTGTGATTAAATCCGCCGCTCCGCTTGCTAAAAACAAGATGCACGCCGCTGCTTCATCCGCATACCCAAATCGCCCCAAAGGTATTTTCTTCAGGAGTTCATCACCGCGATCGCCGGACCAAAAGGTTTCTGACATAGGCGTTAGAATGACCGTAGGCGAGACGGCGTTGACATTGATTTTATACCTGCCCATTCGTTGGCGAGCGTTTTGGTTATGTTAATGACAGCGGCTTTTGTAGCTCCGTATAAGGTATGTTGATAGAGACCTACGATACCTGCTTGAGAAGACATATTAATAATCTTTCCGCCGCCTTGTTTAATCATAATACGCCCTACCCGCTGACACATAAAGAAAAGCCCGGTCAGATTAACTGCCATTACTTTATCAAAGTCATCCTTTGTGATATTCTCCGCGTTATCGCTATGACCTAATCCGGCGATGTTGCAAAGAATGTCGATTTGCTATGCACCTTTCTTTTGCAGGATTGCCTGTTTCGCGGCTTCGGCAGCACTTGCGGCATCTGCTGCGTAGATGTCCGCGCCGATGCTCTCACGAAAACTGTCTGTGACAGGCGCGCCGCCTACCATGATGATGACTTTGTCGCGCTCTCCTGCATCGACAAATGCCTGAACAGTATTCTTCATCTCTCCCATCGTTGTGGTCAACAGTGCGGACAGTGCTATTACATCCGCGTTATGCTCTTTATACGCTTCTATGAATTTCTCAGGCGGCACATCGACACCGAGGTCAACGACCTCGATACCCTTACCTTCAAGCATCATGCGGACGAGGTTCTTGCCGATATCATGCAAATCGCCTTTGACAGTGCCGAGAAGTGCTTTACCAACGGGTTTCGCGCCGCTTTCGGCGAGATGCGGTTTCAGTATCTCCGTACCGGCGTTCATGGCGCGTGCCGCGATAAGAACTTCCGGGACGTAGACCTCGTTGTTCTTGAACTTGACGGCAATGATGTCCATACCTGCAAGCAGACCATTTTCAAGTATGTCTTTAGCTGATATGCCTTCCGCGAGTGCTTGCGGCACAAGCTCCTTGACGATTTTTGCCTTGCCGCTCTGCAGTGCGGCTGAGATTTCGTTTAACAGTTCACTCATGATTCATTCCTCCTAATTATTTTTAATAGTCTTAATATAATAAGATAAAGGTCGACTTACCTAGGATTTGCAGTGTTCTCGGAATAGTTTTCTATAAGGTTCGTCACGTACCGCGCAACCGGAAGGTTGTCCTGCGCGCATTAGACGAGAGCAGTTGCCGCAGGTGACGCAGGTCATTTTTTTATTAAAATTTCCCGATAATATATCCCGAGCAAAATGAGGGTAGGCAAAAGCCATCCGTCCAAATCCCACTAATCTGCACACATCGGATTCAATGTATCCGGCAACCAGTTCCCCTGAGCGTTCACGCAGAAAGCTAACGCCGGATGCAACTACCGCCATAGATGGGAAAGCAGTCTGAATTTGCCGTGTCAATGAACACATACGCTCAACCGCTTCTGTATCGCAGGGGCGGTTTACTCGTGGATTTTGGTAAGGATTGCCCATGGTTATGTTTATAATTGGCAGATTGAGAATCTCTAACAGCCGTATGGGTTCAGTCAAATCAGGTTGAGTACCGCCTCCCTCCGCCGCGCCAAATCCAAATGGGTATGCGTAAGCGTCATAGATATTCATACGGGATGTCACAATAAACGCATCAGGCAAGTTGGAACGTACTGCCTCAATCGCGTTACGCATAAGGCGAGTGCGGTTATCAAAACTGCCCCCATAAAGACCCGACCGAGTATGGGAAGCCAACAGTTCACTAAGCAGATAACCGTGACATGATTTAATATCCACCCCATCAAAACCGGCTTTATGAGCCAGCTTTGCGGCGATTAAAAAACGTTCCTCCAAAGCCTTCAGTTCATCATCAGCGATAATACATTCCTTCGGAAGCGGGGTTTCGCCTTCAAAGAGCGGATTGTTCCGCGCAATGACTGGGGTCGGCTTGCTGTATCGCCCGCTGTGTGTAGCTTGCATAATAATCAAAGGATTTATGCCGGTTTCTTTTAGCGAGATTTCCCGGATTTCGGTCAGCAACCGTGTATACGCATTCACATTATTCTCGTTGATGTAAAGCTGCCGGGGGCTTGCCCGACCATCATGAACAATCGCTACTGCTTCAAACCAAATCAGCCCGGCACCGCTTTCGGCAAAACGCCTGTAGCGGCGGATAGTCAGCTCATCCGGCGTTCCGTCCAATGTGCCGTCGCAGCCCTCCATGGGTTGGATAACCAACCTGTTTTTCAGAGTATGAGTTCCAACAGCGAGCGACTGATTCAATACGCTCATATCAGAACAAAATGGCAGTACTTCAGACATAAAGCATCCTCTTTCAAAAATAGTATATTATTGTATGATAAAATCTACTGATGCCGAAATCAGCATCTCCTCAAGCTCAAACATAGCCGCTTTAATGGCAAGCTTTAAACTTTATAGCGTCATTGGTCATTTTTAACGCCT
>Ga0082212_10006630_pt1 | contig 15502 bp, 15 predicted proteins | sample TergutNt197P3_FD_71548 | JGI IMG/M metagenome (GOLD analysis project Ga0082212, IMG submission 71548) | Neocapritermes taracua P3 segment gut microbial communities from Petit-Saut dam, French Guiana - Nt197 P3 | ecosystem: Host-associated > Arthropoda: Insects > Digestive system > Gut ...
AGTCTGCGCCTGGTTGGAGGTAATTTCCGCGCCTGAACGGATCTCCTTAAAAATATCTTCCAGATCCTTTATAAGTTTGTAGCCTTCTGCGATCTTGTCGGAACCTTCTTCGCTGTACACGATAAGAGAAGAAGAGGAACTCAGAATTTCCTCTATCTGTTCCCGTATCTGGCGGGTAAGATCGGCTATATTGTCGGCCAGCCGGTTTACCTCTCCGGCTACAACGGCAAAACGTTTTCCCGTTTCTCCGGCGCTTGCCGCTTCCAGCGCGGCGTTAAACGCAATAACTTTTGTCTGATCGGTAATGGTGTTAATGATCCGCACAATATCGCGGATTTTGCTGACTTTGTTGCTTAACGAAATAATACCGTTTATAACACCCGAATTTTTTTCTTTAATGTCCTCCATCTTTTTTACGTTTTTTTCCAGTACGGCAAACCCGTGAAGCACATCTTCTTCCATTTTGGAAGCGATGGTGGCGACGCTGCCGGTTTTTTCCACAATTTCCGCCGCTATCCGGGCGTTTTCGTTGATCGTACTTTCAATTTTTTCCATGCTGCCGGCCTGATTGCCCCCGGAGATACCGCCGCCCTGACCTGAAAGAGAAACGGCCCCGGCGGATTCTTTTACGGCGGCGGCAAGCTTGACGGTTTTATCCCGAAAACCGGATGCATCTCTGGCGGATTGTTCGGCTTGGGTTTCCAATTCGCGGTTCCGTTTCAGATAGAAACGCAGAACCGGAAAAACAACCGCCCCGGTCACTGCAATTCCGGCAATAAAAAGGAGAATGTGTCCAAACATAAAGCGCCCCTTAGGATTCGGTACGGTACTTTTCCACTTTTCCTTTTAATTCCTCTGACATACCGTTCAGGTTGTCGGCAATTTTGGAAGTGGAAGAAGTGGCTATCACGAATTGTTTTACGCCGGCGGATATTTCCTTGAGGGCGGTAAAGATCTGTGATGAAGCCAGTTCCTGCTGTTTGCTCAGGTTTGAGATTTGCTGGGAACGGGTTGCGACATTTTGCGAATTGTCAACAATATGCTCAAACACAATTTTTTGTTCGCTCATTCTTTCATAGCCGATCTCGATTTGTTTGGAACCGCTGTTGGCTTCGGAAATAAGGGTTTGCGAAGCACCCTGCACCTCTTCGATTTTTTGTTTAATTTCTTTTGTCGATTCAACAACATTATCGGCAAAACGCCTGATCTCCGAGGCGACCACCGAGAACCTTGCACCAGCCTCGCCGGAAGACGACGCTTCAAGAGAAGCGTTAAACGCAATCAGTTTGGTTTGATCTGCTATACTGTCAATTATCCTGATGGCCTCGCTGATCCGGATGATCATATCCGACAGGTTCCGTATTTCGCTTATGATCTTCTGGTTCTGTTTCAGAATATCTTCCATCATGCTCTGGTTCGCTTCCCTGAGATCGGCGCCTTTGCTGCTCAACTCCTGGGTTTCCGTTGCAAGCTGGGCCACTTCGCCGGTTTTTACCGCGATCTGTTCGGACAGATTCTTGCTGCTTTCCATGGTGCTGACAATCTCGGAAACGCTGGCCGATTGTTCGTTGGCTGTTGTAGTAATTTCTTTTGAAGATGACGAAAGATCAAAGACCGAATGGGAAACCAGTTGGGCGCTTTGTTTAAAACTTCCAAAAGTGGAGCGTAATATATTGAGAAACCCGTTGAAAGCCGTCATAAGTTCTCCGAATTCGTCCTTGGATCTGGTTTGTAAAGACAAAGTTAAATCGTTCTCGTTGAGTCCTTTAAACAGGGTGTTCAGGCTTTTTACCGAGCGGTTAATATCCATTGTGATGAACACCACGAAACCGATGGCAAGTCCCAGTGAAACCAAAACCACCAACAGATACAAAACCAAATTCCTCCAGGCGACTGCGGTATTGGCCTTTACCCGCAATTCCAGATGGGTAAACTCTTCGGCCCACAACTGACACATATCCGTGTTTAACTGCGACAGGGAATTTAAAAATTCGGCTGCGGTCATGGGGTTACTACCGGTCGTCCTGCCGTAATGCCCGATCAAAGCCGCAACGCTTTGCTGGTACCGTTCCAGCTTTGTTTCCAATGCCTCAAAATCTTCCGGTTTCTTTTTGTTCCTGTTTTCTTCCATAGCCGATCTGAGGCCGCTGCTGATCCGCTCTTCGTCCATTTCAAATAAAGGACGGCTGTTCCGTATAAGTTGTATTTCGGAGAGCATGTTCATGGTGATGTCCCGCGGATTTCCGGTAAACGGCCGTCTCGCCCGGCCCTGTGCTCCCCGGGACTCGGTATTGACAATTCCCTCGTTCCACCGTTCAACCAGAGCTTCCGCTTCGTTGAGGTCTTTACGGATTAGATTGCCGACCTCTACCAGCCGTTTGGATGCTTCCGGCATGTTTGACAGCGCGGAAGCGACAAAATAGTAAGTGTTCATATCCGAAACCAGGCTTAACCCGGAGTATTCTCCGACTTTGTTTATAAGGTTTGTGAGGGAACGGACGAAATCAAGGTATTTTTCATATATCTCTTCGTCATTTTTATCGAATTTTTTCAGCGTATCCCATTCAGCCGAAAGGTTTGGCAGTTCTCTTCCATCCATCCTGTAACGCCGCATCTCCCTGTCCAGGGATCTTGCGGCGATTGATATTTGCTCGTCCAAATTTCTCAGGTCTCCCTGCCCCAGGCCCAGATAAACGTTGAAGTATTCAGGTAAATTCTGCATCATTGTTACCGCAGGTTTAAGTGTAATTATTCCGTCATCTTCATCCACGCTTTTTTGTATTATCCGGATAGTTATGGAACTGATAAAAAGAAGCATTACCCCTATAGGTATCAAAAACACCGCACTGGAAATGATAAGTTTGGTAGAGATCTTTAACTTTGATAAAATCATTTTTCCTCCTTTCCACGTTTTGTTTTACAGGCACGCCCGCGTTACATTCTGCAAAATTTTACAATACTAATCTGCCTCTGTAAATAGGTCTTTCATGGTAAAAAACGTCGTTCCGGTTTTTAGCTTCCAGATCGGCGTGGTGCACCCCTGCGGTCTCCGAAACCCCCATAAAAAGGATTCCTCCTTCCTTTAAGGCGGAGGACAGATTGGAGAGTATCCCGGCCCTTTTTCCCGGTGAAAAATAAATAAAGGCGTTGCGAAAAAAAATAAAATCATACTCTCTTGACGGAAACTCATCCATAAGATTATGTACAAAAAAGTTAATATTCTTTTTTAATGAATCGTCCACCCGGTATCCGTTTTCTGTTTTTTTCAGGTAAGGGTTTGTCATATACCGGAAACAGCTTCCGTCTTCCCGTAGGGCGCGATCCGAGTAAATTCCCAGGCGGGCGTTTTCGATTACTTTCGGGTTAATGTCAAAAGCGTCGATATGATACGGGAGAGGTTTCACAGTCCTGTTATACGCTTCGATCAGCATGGCGATGCTGTAGGCCTCACAGCCGGTTGATGTTGCTGCGGAACAGATACGCATTCCGGTTTGTTCAAAGGAGGGCAGCATATCCATAAGAAAGGAGAAATGGGCCGGTTCCCTGAAAAAATAGGTTTCGTTCACCGTAAGAAAACCGGTGGCTTCTCCCGAAGTAAAAACTTTTTCGAGGATTTCCTGATCTTCCGAACCGTAAGTACTCAGGATATAGTCCTGCAGTTTTTTTACATCGTCCGGATCCGCTTTTATCCCGAACCGTTCTTCCGCCTCCCGGCTCAGATATTCGAACATCTAGTCAGGTTGGCCAGTTCTTCGGGTATCAGATCCAGCGGCAGCACTATATCCACACACCCCGTTTCTGTGGCGGCTTTCGGCATACCGTAGATGAGGGAACTTTCTTCATCCTGGGCCAGGGTGATGCCGCCCGTTTCACGGATCATTTTTGTTCCGGCCGCGCCGTCGCTGCCCATGCCGGTTAACACTACGGAAATAACCGAGGCCATTAGGCTTTCCGCCGCAGTTCTAAACAAGACATCCACCGCAGGTTTCTGATTGTTTTCCGGTTCGTCATCATTGTAGCGTAAAATCATTTGTCCATCCGTTAGGCGAAGTTCCAGATGCCTGTCGGTTTGGGCAACGTACACCGTGCCGGATTTTGGTTTTTCCCCTTCCTCGGCGACTTTCACGTTCAAAGCCGTAAAAGTATCGAGCCATTGGGCGAAACTTTTATCGAACCCCGAGGAATTATGCTGCACTATCACAATCGGCACGGGAAAATCACCGGGGAGAATGGAGAAAAAAGTCGAGAGTGCCTTTGGGCCGCCTGTGGACGAACCGATGACCACCGCCTGTATTTCCCGTTTTTCAGGCCGTTTGATTAATGCCGGACCAACGCCCGCTTCCTTTGTTTCGGGTTCCTCAAACACAACCGGTTCACGAACCGCAGGTTCGCAAACCGCCGTACCGTGCAGAGCCTTGATGCCGCTTATCCGTTTCAGGGTTTCGTAGATTTCCTTTCGTTTTCCCGGACTCAGAGACGAAGAAAAAGTGTCTTTGGAATAGAATTCCAGCGCCCCCCGAAGGGTCGCTTCGTATGCGTTTTTTGCCGTGTCATGGCTGCTGATCACGACAATGGGAACAGAGGTTTTTTTCATTACTTCTTCAATTACTTCGAGGCCGTTTTTTTTGGGCATTTCAATATCCAAAGTTACCAGGTCCGGATTCAGGGAGAGGATCTTTTCAACAGCTTCTTCGCCGTCCGCCGCTTCTCCGATAATGCTGAAATTTTCATCATCTTCGAGAAAATCCCGGAGGATATCCCGGGCAAGGGCGCTGTCATCGACAATAAGGGTATTAATCACTGAACGCCTCGACAAGTTTTTCAGGATCGAGGATGAGGATCACCTTTTGGTCGTCGAAGCAGGCTCCTGTGAAATAACGGTACGATCCCGATAAGGATTCCGGCAGGCTACTGATGTTTTCTTCGGGTATTTCCAGATCGATATCGATCCCGGGTGTCAGAAGTACAGTTTTTCTTGTTGCCGGGGTTTTAAGAACAACCCCGTGCGGGGTGGATATGTTTTTCAGCCCAAACAGGGCAGGCAGTGAAATGAATTTTTCCCGGTTTTCGGTCTCGTTTACGGCGGTTTGTACACGGGTAACGGGAATTATCTTTTCCGTCCGCCCGGCGGGAATGCCTAAATATATTTTGTCCAAAGGGCAAATAAAATACCTGATGTCAAGCTCCCGCAAAATCCTGTTTTATCCGGCTGATAAGTTCCCCGGTTTCAATGCAAAAAACCTGATAGTCTTTCCATTCAAAGAATGCGTTTACGGAAGAGGAAACCGCGGCTTCATCCTGCTCGATTTTCATCAGTTTTTCAAAGGGAAGATCGGCAATATCCGTTACGTCGTCGATTAGAAAGGCGAGTTTATCCACTTCTTCTTTAAGAACAATCACCTTCCGGGCGTTTGAAACATCTTTAAGAAGGAGAAAACTGATATCGATGAGAGCGTAAGGTACGGAATAACGGTTGATAATGCCCCTCACGTAATCCGGCACCAGCGGCAGGGGAAATACGTTTTCCAGGGTTGTCACTTCGCTGATGATCTTCGACGGAAGGGCGTATTGTTTTCCCCGAACGGTAAAAATCAGGTATTTTTCGTCCATACGTGAATATAGCACTGTTTTTTTAGAAAAGTCGAGTAGTTGTATTGCACACTTGACTTATTTTACGGGATTTTGCAGTATTTTACATGGTAGGGACGCCTGTGCGACTCGTGCTTTTCCGCTAAAGTCTATACGGCGGACTAAAAGGAGTTAACCGTGAAAAAAGGCATAATGATCCTGTTACTGGCCGGGTTTTGCGTGGTTGTATTTGCGCAAAACGAAGGTGATTTTAGGATTGACAGAAACGGAACCATAACAGCCTATGAAGGCTGGAGTGTCGAGGTTGTCATTCCGGCCCAAATAGGGGGTGTGCCTGTAAGGGCTGTCGGGGACGGTGTGTTCAGAAACATGGGCCTTACCGAAATTACCTTACCCGCCGGCATTACACACATCGGTAATAACGCGTTTGCCGGCAACAAACTGACAACTGTTGCTATTCACAACGGGGTTTTTGTCGGTGAGAGGGCGTTTGCCAATAATCAGTTGACGAGCCTTACAATCGGCAGGGGGGTAACTGTCGGCAATTTTGCGTTTGAACGTAATCAGTTAACGGAATTTACAATGGGTAACGGTGGTTCCGTCGGCTTCCGTGCGTTTTTAAGAAATAATCTGTCGGATTATATCCTGGGCGCCGGTATTCAAGTTGACGATTCCTCTTTTGTTTTTTCTGAAACTAACAATATTGGCTATTTTGTGTACTGCGAATATATGCTCAACGACAGAAAAGCCGGAACGTACAGCACCGCTGTAACTGATTTCGATAAATCAGAGGGAGATTACCGGTTTTATGAAACACGGTACGGGTCGGTTATTATCCGATATACCGGCAATGAGGGTAACCGGCTTATTATCCCCGGGACTCTTGGCGGGGCGGCGGTTAAAGGCATTGGCAGAGAGGCGTTTTCCGGGAAGAACATTAGCCGGGTGCAGTTACCGGAAGATATTGCCTTTATCGACAGGGAGGCTTTTTCCGGCAACCAAATGACCTCCGTTACCATTCCCGGCAGCGTTTTTTCCATTGGCTACCGTGCCTTTTCCGGCAACAAACTCTCCTCGGTTACGTTATCCCCCGGGGTTGCCTCCATCGGCTATTTGGCGTTTTTTGGCAATCCGCTTGCCACCGTTGCTATAGGTGACAATGTTTTATTTGCGGGAGATTTTTCTTTTGACAATAATTTTGATAATTTATACAACACCAACGGGAAAAAAGCCGGAGTATACGGCTATAACAATTTAAGGTGGAGCATGATAACGGTACCCACCCCAACTGTTCTCTCAACGGTCTCTCTCTTACCGGGGGTGCCGCCCGACTTGCGTTTCAATGTAAGCGTTAACGGTCAGACTTACGGCCCGTATGATATGAACGCTTTTGCGCAAATGGCAGGGTCGGGCCAGGTAAACGCCCAAAGCATGGTATGGCGGAAGGGTATGTCCGACTGGCAGGAAGCGGGAGTTGTGCCGGAACTTGTACATTTTTTTCCAAATGATTAATATAGCATAAATTGTAAACACCAAGCGAGGAAGTAATGATACGAGGCGGAGATATTGCCAGGGGGAGTTGTTTGCTGCAGAAAGGACAGCCGTATCTGGTTGTTGAAAGGGAATTTCACAATCCCGGAAAGGGAACAGCTGTAGCCCGGATAAAAATGAAAAGCATAAAGGACGGTTCGGTTCTGTCATTGACCATTCCCACCCAGCAGGAAGTTGAGGATGCCCAGGTTTCCGTCCATATATGCCAGTACCAGTATACTGATCAGGATAACTATCACTTCATGGACGGCAAGTCCTACGATCAATACGAAGTGCCGATAGCGGATCACGAGGATAAAAAGTACTACCTCAAGGAGGGGGATACTTACGATCTGACCATCTGGGAGGGAAAAATTATCGATATCAAGGTACCCTATAAGGTGGTCTTTACCGTTGTTGAGAGTCCCAACTACATCAAGGGTGATACCGCCACTGGTGCCACCAAGCCGGTAATCACCGAGACGGGTCTTACCGTCCGGGTGCCCCTCTTTATCAAAGAAGGCGAGAAGATACTGGTGAACACCGAAACCAACGAATATGTGGAGCGGGTAAATTCCTAACAGCCCTGATAACGATAGCCCTGTTTCCCGTTTAATTACAAAGACGGTTCCTTTTAAATTCCGGGGCATAAATTTAACTTTTGATCTTTCCCACGGGCTTTTCAGTTCCGCCGGTGTCGATATCGGCACGCGGCTTTTGTTAAAGGTTTTTTCACAATTTCTTGATGAAGACACGGCGGCAGGAAAATCCCCGGCCGGCCGGTCTTTTTCCATTTTGGATTCGGGCTGCGGGGCGGGTATTATCGGGATATGCGCCGCAGCGGCGTTATCGGATCATCCGGGCTTGTCGATTCGGTGTCAGGACCGTGACGAACTGGCCCGGCTTGTCACCCTGCACAACGCCGCCAAAAACCGTATACCCCTGCAGGTTCTTGCGGCCTTTACCGAACCGCTGCTGGCCGGGCCGGACGGTGTACACTATGATGTTATTCTTTCCAACATTCCGGCAAAGGCCGGCCTTCCCGTACTGGAAGATTTTGTGAGCCGCTCGGCGGGTCTGCTGAACCCTGGCGGCAGGGTTATTATCGTTGTGGTGAACACCCTCGCCGGTTTTTTCAGGGATAACATTAAAGCCACCGGGGCGTGCCTTGTGCGGGAAGAAAAAGGTACGGGCCATACCGTATTTGTGTACGGCGGAACGGCAAATTCGCCGCAAAAGGGCATGGCGGTAAATGCCGGCCCGGGGTTCCTTAAACGGTATCCGTTTTACCTGCGAAGTGAAACCGTCTACGAAACCGAAGACACATCACTGCACCTCAAAACCGTTTACGGTGCGCCTGGTTTTGACAGCCCCGGCGGTGCGGTATCGGCTGCGGTAAAACTTGTCCACCGCCTGGGCCCTGAACAATTTCCCCCCGCTGTTTGTGAAGGTAAAGCCCCGCTGCTTGTCCACGAACCCGGCCAGGGATTTTTCCCCTGTTTGTTGATTGATTTTTTACGCTGGTATTGCGGCTTTAAAAATATACAGCCGCCATTGCTATCCGGACGGAATATTCTGGCATTGGAGGCGGCGAGGCACAACATCGAAAATAATAATTTCGGAGTGGCGTTAACAGTTCCCGCTGAAGATCTGTATTTCGGAAGGGAGGCGCTATTGGAAGCGGCCGGTGCTGACACAGCAGGCGGCCGGCGGCGGTTCGGTTTTCTTGCCGCCTTTCCCGAACTGCTGCCGCAAAGTGCCTTTCCAAAATCGGACAGGGGCCTTCGGGAAACGGATCAACTTGCCGCCCTGTGGGATTCCCTGCTGCCGCTGCTTGTGGAAGGGGGGTTGTTTATCGTCGCATTTGGCTCATCGGAAGCGGAACGCTTTGATCGAAAAAAACCGGCGGGGTTTACCCGTTTGGGCGGTATTAAACGGGAAGGTTTCCGCGCTCTGGCTTACCGTTATGGAAATTAATTTTTTCTGAATTATTTCTCACAAAGGCACCAAGGCACAGAGGTCACGGAGGGAAAGGAATTAAATTCCTGAACCCTGAATTGATCACTGATCCTAAGCTCTAAATCCCTTATTTTCTTCTCCGTGTCCTCCGTGAGAAATTCTTTTCTGTGAGATGAAATTTAAGAATTTCACTTCTTCTGAACCAAATGCATGGCAAAGCCGAGGATCTCTTCTTGCAAATACACTGCGAAAACATTCCCCTTTGAATCTTTTTTTGCATTGGCGTGATCAAACGTAATGCCGTTACGTTCCAGGTAGGCCACCGCCCGTTTAATGCTGTTGGTTCCGATTGCGATATGCCCGTGTGTGCCGGGGGCGGTTTTTTTCACCATTTCAATACCATCGCCGGCAAAAACGGAACTTTCGCCGTCTTTCATGGCAAAACCGAAAAGGGCGCCGAACCGTTTGGCCGCCTTCACGGCCTCTTCTTCCGTGCCGGAGTTAATGCCGACATGGGCGACGGTAAAGCCCAGCATGTTCAGCACCGCCTCCCTTGAAAGGGCGGTTATCTTGTCAAATTCGCCGGCGTTGATAAGATCGGCACCGGCCATCCACGAACCGCCGCAGGCGTGGATCTTTTCAAACGCCATGTATTTAACGATATTGGCCGCGCTGATTCCGCCGGTGGGCATAAATTTGAGGGAAGGGTAGGGGGCGGATACGGCCTTAATGTAATCAAGGCCCCCGGCCTGTTCGGCGGGGAAGAATTTTACTATTTCAAGGCCGAATTCCAGGGCCTGCTCGATATCCGACGGGTTGGAGCAGCCGGGTGTTACGGGGATCCCCTTTTCGATGCAGTACGCAACCACCTTGGGGTTTAACCCGGGGCTGACGATAAATTTCGCCCCCGCTCCTGCAGCCCTGTCAACCTGGTCGCAGGTCAGAACCGTTCCGGCCCCCATCAGCACCTCCGGCACTTCTTTGGTAACACGCCGAATCGCCTCTTCCGCCTGCGCCGTTCTGAAGGTAATTTCCGCACAGGGTATACCCCCCGCCAAAAGCGCCCTTGCCAGCGGCACGGCTTTTTCCACATCGTCAATTTTTATCACCGGCACAATGCCGATTTTTCCCAACTCTTCCAAAACAGGATGCATAGCCCGCTCCTTGTAATTCAATTTCTCATAACTATAACCGGTTTTTTTCTTTTGTAAATACCTGAAAGCAGGGCTTACAATTTGAGAAGGGACGTTGTACGATATTTTCAAAATCTCCATGTGAGTTGACACACGGAATTTCGTATGTGTTTTATGACTACAGCCGTATGGAACGCCATGATGATGATTCGAGTGATGATGAAGATCGTTGGCAAACCATGGGTTTTTTCAAAGACGTGTTGTTTGTGGTATTCACAGAACGGGGTGATGTTACCCGTATAATATCGGCTCGGGTTGCTGAGCCTTTTGAACGGAGAATATACTATGGCGATAGTGAGACACGTGGGTGGCAAAGAGCTAACCCCTGAAGAACATGAGGCAGCAAAGCTGCGTATTCAAGCGGCGGCCAAACGCCCCTATACGTATGACCCGGATTGTCCTTTGCTTACGGAAGAACAGCTTGCCGAATTTCGCCCAGTAAACTTCGACAGCATGGAAGAACGGGCGCGGTATATGCAAAACCAAGAGGCACCGAGCTCGAGTCCCGTCTTTGCGCATTAAAGCGTCATTAATTTTTTTATTTTTAAGCTTTGAAAGATAAAAGAGGCGATATATTCTGGTTCATCTATTTTTCCTATTCTGAACCTTGGATTATTTTTTTTGTCAGGCAAAAAATAGTGCTAGGTACTGTGCGTTACCTATTTCTTTTCCGTGTCACTCCGTGACAGAATCTCCGTGACCTCCGTGTTAAATATTTTCAGTTCATGCCTCTGCGTAAGAAATATTCCATTGTCGTTTCACTATTACTATGTTATTATATCGATATGAAAATTCTTGTTACCCCCGCTTCGTTCAAACCCGACAATGACGGCCCGGCTATGAAAAAGCTCCGTTCTTTTGCCGGTTCGCTGGTTTTCAACCCCACCGGAAAACCCCTTTCCGAAGACGCCCTCATCCCCCTTCTTGAAGGCTGTGACGGCTGTGTTGCAGGGCTTGATCAATACACCGCCAAAGTAATTGAGAATACCAACAGCCTTAAAGTAATTTCACGTTACGGTATCGGGATAGACAATGTCGATCTGGCCGCCGCGAAAGTGAAAAATGTCGTTGTCTGTAATACGCCCGGGGCGAATACCCAGGCCACTGCTGATCTTACCTTTGCCCTGCTTCTCAGCGCCGCCCGCAAGGTGTCCATACTCGACAAAAAAACCAAAGAGGGCCAGTGGCCCCGCAACACCGGTGTGGAGTTGTACGGTAAAACTCTCGGTATTCTGGGTCTGGGCAGGATCGGGAAGGCCGTGGCAAAACGGGCCTCCGGTTTTTCCATGAGGGTTATCGCTTACTGTCCTTCCATTCTTAAAGATTCCCCCACAAGGGAATACGCGGTAGCAAACGGTATTACTCCGGCGGATTTTGATACGGTTATCCGGGAGGCGGACTTTCTCACCCTTCACATGCCCTTAACAGATGAAACCAAGGGTGGAATTTCGGCTGATGTGATGAAATCCATGAAAAAAGGGGCGTTCATTGTAAATACCGCCCGGGGCGGTTTGATTGACGAGGCCGCCGCCTGTGAACTTCTTGCATCGGGTCATCTGGGCGGTTTTGGTCAAGACGTATTCGAACAAGAACCCCCTCCCAAATCGCCGCTTTTCGAACTGGAAAACGTCGTACTGACACCCCATACATCGGCCCATACCGCCGAGGCCACCAAAGCAATGGCCGATATGTCGGTGCAAAACCTTATCGACGTTCTTTCCGGCAGGGATTGCCCGTTTATTGTTTGATTGAGAAGCTGTGAAGAAAAAAAGTGCCGGGGAATTTAATTGTTCCCCGGATTAAAACCTACCAGTTGTTTCCACCCGAACGATCACGATCACGCCGGGGTTTGTCCATTGCTTCGTTCACACGGATCTGCCGCCCGTCGAATTCGTTGCCGTTTGTTCCGGCGATAGCGGCACTTGCTTCTTCGTCGGTCCCCATTTCGACAAAGCCGAATCCTTTGGAATTGCCGGTCTCCCGATCAAAGATGATTTTGACGGAGGCGACACTGCCGTAGTTGGAGAAGAGGTTTCGCAGTCCTTCTTCCGTGGTGTTGTAGGAGAGGTTTCCGACATACAGTTTCTTGGCCATAGAGATAAAATCCTTCTTCCGGAAATACGTCCGGGCGCTGGGCTTAAGGCCCGAATATTCACGTCCGCAAAAGCGGGCGACTCAAATTCTCCCTGTCAAACAAACCGGAGAAAATATGATGCTGTGGATGGAAGGGAGAAAGAGAGCAGAGAAGAGAAAGACAAGCCCCTAAACCTATATCCGTCGTCCGCTTCATGTAAAACGGACATTTGTTCACAACTTTCAAAAAGATACCTATTACGATTAAAATTCTACATCGTAAAAATGATCTTTGTCAAGCGTTTCCGGGTGTATTTTGTGAAAAATTAAAAAACTTGTTTTATTGCCGATTTAATATCCCGGGCGGGCTTAAAGCCCCTGGTTTCCTGTGGTGGGGATTCGTCCTGTTTGGCCCGGTCTTCCCCCGGCGGCCCCAAAAAAGAGCCAAAACCGAGGCTGTGGGCGGTTTTTATTCTGCCTGCCAGTTTGTTTACCGGGCGCAGCTCCCCTGTCAGCGAAAGTTCGCCGGCGATGGCAAGGCCCGGGGGCAGGGCGAGGCCGGTTCTTGCCGAATACAGGGCGCAGGCGAGGGCAAGTTCCACCCCCACTTCGGTTATGCGGATACCGCCGGCGACGTTTACATAGAGGTCCTGGTCGGAAAGCCTCAAACCCAGGTGCTTTTCAATCGCTGCCGCAATGCGGGAAACCCTGCCCGAATCGATTTTTTCAGAAAAAACCCTGCTTACGGCTCCCTTGGCGGGAATGGTAAGCGCCTGAATCTCAACCAGAATCGTCCTTGCGCCTTCCAATACGGCGGCTGTGGCGACACCGGCGGGAAGTTCCCCGTCCCTGTTGACCAGGAAAAGCGTTCCGGTGTCTTCAACCGGGACAAGCCCTTTATCACCCATGGTAAAAATACCGATTTCATCAACAGATCCGAAGCGGTTCTTTGTTGCCCGCAAAAAACGGCAGTCCCTGCCGCCGCAAAGCCCCGAATTTTTGTCGTTTTGTTCAAAGTACAGCACCGTATCAACAAGATGTTCCAGTGTTTTCGGCCCGGCTATCACCCCTTCTTTTGTAACATGCGCCGCAAGGAAAAGGGCCGCGTCGTGCTCTTTAGTCCAGGAAACCAGCTCAAAAGAACAGTATTTCATCTGATTGACGGTTCCCGGTGCCGTTCCGGCATCGGGGGAAAAAAGGGTTTGCGCCGAATCGACCATAACCAGAGAGGGCTTTAACGCATTTAATGCCGTTTCAATTTCTTCCAGATTCCCGGTGCATAGAATTTCGATCCGGCCGATGCCCGAATTTTCCGCACCCGTTCCCATCAGGCCGAGTCTGTCGGCTCTCAGCCGTATCTGTCCCGCCGATTCCTCGCCGGAGATGTATAAAATTCGTCCTTTAGCCTGTGTCGCCGCCGCTGTCTGCAAAAGAAGCGTGGATTTGCCGATGCCCGGCTCGCCGCCCACGAGAACGGCACTGTGTTTCATAATGCCGCCGCCCAAAACCCTGTCCAACTCGCCGATGCCGCTTGAAATGCGGCCCAGTTCCTTGCCCTCAACAGAAGCAAGCGGCTGTGATTGGGGCGGCTTACGGCCTTCTTTTCCCCGGCCTGTTAATTTGTCGCTCGGTCCGGCCGCTGGTGCGACCGTTTCGGCAAAGGTGTTCCATTCCCCGCATTCGGGACATCGGCCCAGCCATTTCGGCTCTTCACGGCCGCATGAGGAACATAGGTACCGGGGTTTGTTGTTTTTCACGATTTTTTGTGCTTCACCAATACGCTACCAAATTTTCGGTGTAAAGCCTTTGGGCGGCGGCACCAGGGCGACACTTTCACCGGTCAGTTCAAGGCTAAAGAAACCCGCTTTGTAGGCTAATTTATGAACATCCGGTTCAACCACCCCGCCGGCTATCGCGCCCAGGAGTTTTTTCCCGACAACTTCGGCGGGAGGGTATTTGCGGATTCGTTCCATGCGTTCCAGGTGGTATTCTATGTCTTTTTTATCGAGCTCACGTTTTACTTCAACCGCCATCACCCATTCCGAGTCGGCAAGCAGTATGTCTACATCGGTTATCGCTCTGTTTTTTTCATCGTAAATATAAACCCGCTGGTAATGGCGGCAAAGGTTGTAAGGGTAATCTTTAAACTTCTCCCACAGGCGGGCGGCTATAAGGGTTTCTATCAGCTCCCCCAGGGAACGGTGCAATCCGCCGACCTGTTTCCCCAAGTTGTCGAGAAACTTAGCGTTTTCTTTCATCAACCTTTCGGTTTCCCCTGACTTCTTCCCCAGGCTGTCGATAAACTTTTCGGTTTCTTTAAACCGTTCCCGAAGTTCCCGCATCTGTTCACGGTCTTCTTTGATTTGCCGGTCGTTTTCCTGTAATGCCGCCCAGACTGTTTCAAAAGTGGGGTGTTCTACACGGTTTTGTACTGTTTCCATGCATGCGCTCCTTGTAAATAAAAGCTCGTTTTTCACGGTGTTCCGTACCGGTTAACAAACGTTAATACCCCTGGCTCTTAATTCTTCTCTTCTTTTTTGGCGATACTCTTTTCTTTCTTCTTCGGTCATTCTTTCCAGTTTTTTTGCCGCATTCCGTCTCCATCGGCGGACTTCAGCCAATGCTTTTCGTTCAGCGTCTCTGATTTCTTTTTCCCTATCGGTCATATTCCAATACCTCCGTAGGAGAGTTTAATCCTATTTGTCGGTAACCTTTATGCAGGTTGACTAATCCAGTTCCAATAATTGTTTTTATCTTTACAATATATCCCAAATTATAGCTTATCACAAAATCAAGGCTATTGACAGTAGCTGTAGCAATATGGAGTGCATCTACCTTGGATTTCACCGGAATAATTCCTTTTGAAATGTATATGTCCGCCATGCGCTCCGCTTCTGACGACAGTTCAATTACCCTTGTGAAATATTTTTCCAAAAGGGTATCCATTTTTTCATATTTTTCCTTAGATGCGTCTTCGAGTTCATCTATAACTGTCTCTGAAGTGTAGGCTTCGTATTTACCTTTGGCGATTTGCTCAAAAAGCCTAATTGCGTCTTTCTGTTTTTGGCCCTGTTTGCCTTCAAAGTAGAAGTTAAAAACAGTTGTCTCAAGAAAAAGTTTTGGAATGTACTTCATATAATATATATGGCGGAAAAGTG
>Ga0082212_10006631_pt1 | contig 15500 bp, 5 predicted proteins | sample TergutNt197P3_FD_71548 | JGI IMG/M metagenome (GOLD analysis project Ga0082212, IMG submission 71548) | Neocapritermes taracua P3 segment gut microbial communities from Petit-Saut dam, French Guiana - Nt197 P3 | ecosystem: Host-associated > Arthropoda: Insects > Digestive system > Gut ...
GCGATTTCCAATGAAAGAAGATGACGTTTCCATGAATTTTGTAAGTGATGAGAATCAATGAGGACAATTGATAGATCGTTCCTGCACATGTTGAAACTGCCAGGATTAATAATGACGGTGTAAAAAAGCAGTAGCCAATAACAAGCACGAGAAGACGCAAAAGTTTTGCGAAACACTGCTGTAAGTTACCAATATCAAAGCGATTACTAGCTTGGATGACAGCCGTAAACGGAATAAGAAATAAATTGCTCCAGAAATCAAACGCAATGGCGAGGAACAAAACAAACAAGTCACGCCACACGGTTTCAGGAACCTCATAAAGCGGAATAAACCAGGGGTAAGCACATAAGAAACCGATGCCTCCCACAAGCCCAAGTCCTCCCAACAAAAGCTGTGCCATGCTCGTAAGCGACCTAATATCCTCGCGATTTTTTTCTGCAATGGCGTGAGAGAAAAATCGCAACAGGGCGGGTTGCATTCCCAGACGCAAAAAAGAAAACAAGGTGAGTGTAGAAACAGCAAGGGCTGAAATACCGTAAAGCTCCTTGCCAAGGTATTTCAGGTTGAGCGGCAACATCACAAAACCGACGATGCCGATGACGAGCACCGCCAGCCAGCCACTTCCGACGTTTTTGATAAACTGTACCTTTGACGAAGACTTGGCCATTTATGGTTAAATTTCACATTTACACGGGCGATACAATCACAATCTTCCGTCAACACTTCCGGCATCAAGCAGATTTTTAACATCGTACAGGATGCCACGTTCACCGGTCAGCAATCGAATATTCATGGTTTTGAATTCATCGTGAGCTACGGCCAAAATAACGGCACTGAAGTCATTGTCGTTTGTTCCGGAAGCGGTTTGATTCAATGCAGGCAACAGTTCCAGACCATATTCGTGACGCACTTCATCGGCATCTGCCCAAGGATCAAAAACACTGACATTGACGTCGAAACTCTGGAGATTCCTGATCACATCCACCACTTTCGTGTTTCGTACATCGGGACAGTTTTCCTTGAATGTGATTCCAAGCACAAGAACGTTTGCTCCTTTGACGGTAATCCCTTTTTTGATCATGCACTTGACAATTTGATTGGCCACATATTCGCCCATGCCGTCATTCATCCGACGACCGGCCAGAATAATTTCCGGATGATACCCATATTCCTGTGCCTTTTGCGCCAGATAATAGGGGTCAACACCAATGCAATGTCCGCCGACAAGACCGGGGCGGAACGGTAAAAAGTTCCATTTTGTGCCTGCCGCCTCCAAAACATCCAGTGTATCAATACCCATCAGATTGAAAATCCGTGCCAACTCATTCACAAAGGCAATATTGATGTCGCGCTGCGCATTCTCAATCACCTTGGCCGATTCGGCAACTTTGATTGTTGGGGCAAGATGCGTCCCGGCAGTTATTACCGAACTGTAAAGTGCGTCGATCTGTTGACCGACTTCCGGAGTCGAACCGGATGTCACCTTTTTGATCTTTTCGACCGTGTGTTCTTTGTCACCGGGATTGATACGTTCCGGAGAGTAACCGGCAAAGAAATCAACATTGAATTTCAGACCTGAGGTTTTTTCCACGACCGGGATACAGTCCTCTTCCGTCGCGCCGGGATAAACGGTTGATTCGTAGATGACAATGGCACCTTTTTTGATGACTTTGCCAACTGTCTCGCTGGCCTTGTAGAGTGGCGTAAGATCAGGGCGGTTATTTTTGTCAACAGGCGTAGGAACCGTGACAATATAGTAGTGACAATCTTTGATTTCATCAAGACTCGCTGTACAAAACAAGCCTTTGCCTGTTCTACTCAACTCGGCAGTACTCGAAACAAGTGTGGCTTGGAGAAGTTTATCGGAAATTTCAAGTGTCGAATCGTGCCCATTCATTAATTCCGTAACACGATTCAGATTGACGTCAAACCCGACAACCGGGTATTTCGTCGCAAAAAGCCGCGCAAGTGGAAGCCCAACGTAACCGAGACCTACAATTGTAATTTTTGCGTTTTGCATGGTGTATAATTAAAGGGGCAAAATGTATGCCATCCATGACGAAACAACAAATTTGCATTATTGGTGCCACGAGTTTTGAGACTGGTATAACCGCCCACAATACCTCGGCCTCACTCTACCTCAAATCCGACTTGTACCAGCCAATTGCCATTTCAAGTCCCTGTTCAAACATAACAAGAGGCTCGTAACCGATTTTTTCTTTGGCACGATCGATATTCGCCAACGAGTGTTTCACATCGCCGACACGTTCATTTTCATAAACAGCCTTGATATTAATTTGCAACAACCGCTGTAACTTATCAAGAATTTGGTTCAATGTGACTGATTCGTGGCAGGCAATGTTGATCGGTTGACCGTCACAGTTTTCTGCCGGAGCATTGGCAGCCAACCAGTTTGCCATACAAACATTATCAATATAACAAAAATCACGACTTTGCTTACCGTCCCCATAGACAATCGGCGGCTCATTTTTGAGAAGTTTGGACACAAAAGCCGGAATCACTGCAGCATAAGCACCAAAAGGGTCTTGACGAGCCCCAAAAACATTGAAATACCTCAGTGAAACGGTTTCCATTCCATAGACTTCTGAGTACGCCTGCATGTATGCTTCACAAGCAACTTTACTAGCCGCATAAGGACTAATTGGCATTACCGGCATATTTTCCTGCTTTGGTGATTGAGGCTGGTTGCCGTAAGCCGAACTGGAAGCAGCAAAAACGATGCGCTTGACTCCCATTACTCTGGCAGCCTCCAGTATGTTCAGAGTACCATTAACATTCACATCGTGGCAAGAAACAGGATTATTAATACTGCGCGGGACAGAACCGAGTGCGCCTTGATGAAAAACTGCAACACAGCCACGGATAGCCGCATTAACGGTATTTCTGTCACGGATATCTCCTTCCACAAGAGTGACTCGATCAACGATTTCTGTAAGATTTTCCCGTTTTCCTGTCGAAAAATTGTCCAAAACCACAACATCGTGACCTTGTTCTAGTACAAATCTCGCAAGATTCGAGCCGATAAAACCAGCTCCGCCAGTAATAAGATATTTGGCCATAGTCTTGTATATAAGTGAATGAAGTTACAATAATAACCTACACTATAGACCAATATACAAGCCAAATCCTAAAAGTCAAGATTAGCCTTTTGAGGCAACCCTACCAATTGCCACAAAAAAGCAGGCTTGAGCGATAAATCGCCACAGCCTGCAAAATGGTTACTTGGCTCCAATCAAAACCAACATAAACTGACAACATCCGGGATGATTCCGAATGTCATCTGCCAAAAGCGGGTTTTATTCGAAAAGCAGGTCGGCATCATTGAGATACTTGGCGAAACCCGCCTCAAAGATTTTATCCTCAAAATCTGTTGCTTTAACGATCAAATCGACATTTTTCGACTTGGCAATAGCACCACCTAATTTGGGTTCAGCAACATTGTCTGTGAACGATGTGTCCAAAATTTCCACTTCAAGTCCAATATTGAGATAAAGGGCACCGCCACTTGTTGCAGCGTTTTCTTCGAAAATGGAATTTGAGATGGTGGTTGCATGTCCTGAGCTGTGATGATAAAATGCTCCGCCTTTGTCTTGAGCCTGATTGCCACTGAACAACGAATCAATGACATCCATCCGCCCACTCCTGTTGTAAATGGCACCGCCCTGTGAAGCGGCATTTTGATCATCAATTGCCAATCCATTATTGTAAAAGAAACTCGAAGTAATTGTGGTGGAACTCCGACTGTCATTTTGTGCGATGGCTCCGCCAAGTCCTGACGTGTTGCCAATAAATGCACAACCTGAAATATTCAAGTCTGCTTCACCGCCGGAACCATTGGTGAAAATCGCACCGCCTCTATTGACGGATTGGTTATCCGTGAAGAGAGCACCGGTAGCATGAACCACACCGCCATACAGATAGATTGCTCCACCTTCATTAGCGGTATTATTCACAAACACAATGGAGGAAGAAATCGCAGTTTCACCGATATCAAGGATTCCATTGGTATTAGTGTTGACATTCTTCACGTATAATGCTCCGCCACCGCTCGTCGCACTGTTGGAATCAAAGGTTGTTTCTCCTTCGATGGTCAAATTTCCGGGACCCAAGTGATAAACGGCACCGCCGCTCGAAGCACTGTTGTCGTGAAAGAATGAATCGTTAATAGTGGATTCAGCAACGCGAGTAATGTAAATCGCTCCCCCCAACTTTGCCGCTTCATTATGTTCAAATGATGCGGAAACATCAAGAGTACCATTCATCGCATAAATGGCACCACCGTTGATCGCCTCGTTGTTTTCGAATACGGACCCCGTGACGTTCGTTGAATACCCCGAGCTGTGATGGAAAATTGCTCCACCGCTGTCTTGTGCCTGGTTGCCACTGAAAAACGAATCAATGACATCAAGCAAACCACTTCTGTTATAGACGGCACCACCTTGAAATGCGGCATTTTGATCATCAATTGCTAATCCGTTATCGTAAAAATCACACGAATTAATTGTGACAGTACTACGGCCATCATTTTGTGCGACAGCACCTCCGAGATTTGCGGTATTGCCACTAAAGGTACTATCCGAAATACTCAAGCCTGCCTCACCACCGGAACCGTTGGCGAAAACCGCACCGCCTCTCTTGGCGGACTGATTCCCCGTAAACTGTGCATCGGAAACAACAGCCGTACCGCCATAGAGATAGAAGGCACCACCTTCTTCGGCCGTATTTTCCGTAAATGTGCTACCGGAAATGTCAGCCGTTCCTTTCTGAACGTAAACCGCACCGCCGCCCTTGGTTACTTCGTTGGAATCAAATGAACCACCGACAATTGTAAGTGCTCCACCGTTTTGCAAATAAATCGCTCCACCGAAATAGGCAGAATTGTTGTCAAAGATTGAATTGGAGATGGCAATTTCGACACCATCTCCATAAATGGCACCGCCATTTTTAACGGATTCGTTGGAAATAAATGAACAACCATCAATAGTCAGGGTTCCGTCTGCGCCTTGCAAATGAATCGCCCCGCCGGTGCCAGCATAGTTGTTTTCAAAGACCGAATTTGAAATGACAATTTCGGCACCATTCCCATAAATCGCACCGCCTTTATTCGCCTCGCAATTGTTGATATTGACTCCGTTCAAGATCAACGTCGTCATGGGATTAAGGTTAATGGAACCGCTCGAAACCGTATAACCATGAGACATTTTGATGTCGTTGATGGTAACGGTTTTGGCGATGGTTGCGTAGTTTGAGCCGTTCTCGAGAAAATCTTCCAACGTACCTCTTCGCACGCCGATGAGTTGTTTATCACCGCCCGCGTCGATTTCCAGGTAATCCACACCAAGCCCCACGATAACGACATCGGAAAAGATATCAAGTCTCTTCCCAACCAGCTCAATGGTTTTTCCAAGCATTGTCGTGGGATCGAAAAAGATCGTTGTGGTTTCGTCAGCATACTCAAGGTCGGAAATGTAGAGTGCCTGACGCAGACTCAAAAGGCCGGATTGGGGGTCATAAGCCTCATAGTCGTCGTCTGCATCCGTATTCACGATCAAAGGAGCAACTGTCGAAGTAAAGGTGATACTCACAGATGCTTGAGCGACGTTTGACCAAGTGTCTTGTCCTTTGCCGAGGATTTTGTAGGAAAATGCCAATGGGGCGTCATAGACAAAATTCTGCCATTTGTAGGTGATCGTCATGTCTTCATTGACGATAAACTCACCGTTATTACCGCTGACGATTTCCAAATTGATCACTTCGCCGTCTGCCGGAATGATATCGTTTCTGAGAACGTCCAGCGTAAAGGCCCAATAGGAATCGGCACCATCCTCCACAAAGGTCGGCTGAGTTACGGCGACATCAATGATAAACGCTGCATCGTCCGTATCGGCAACGGCGCGATAGTCGTAGGATTCCGCGAATTCAAAGGCACCCACGTCCATTCTGTCGATAACACGGGCATTACCGGCAAGGTCTTTTCCGGTGAGGGCACCCGGCAAATACTGCTCGGGATTGGTGATTCTGTTGATCGCGGCACTGGGGTGGGCCGGGCGGTAATTGAACAAATTCGGATTGGCCACTTCGTTGAAACCGGCTAAGGTTGCGTCTGAAACGACAAATGAACCATCGGCCACATTATTTGTGCCTGCACTTCGTATGGTATTGGCGATAACCCGTGTCCCGGCCTCGTTACCGATTGCATTCCAAAAAACATCCTGATTGCCGCTGTTCCCGGAGAAAACCGTATTGTAGATTTCCCTGTTGTATGTGGGCGGATCAGCCGATTGGACATTCGAATTATTGTGAATCGCGTAGCCGCTATTGTTGACCACAGTGGCGTTGATGATCCTCGTTGTAATGACGGGACTGGCAGCGGTTGCATTTCCCCCGGTGAAAACGGCACCACCTTGACCGGCTGTATTTCCGGCAAAGAGTGAGTTGTCGGTGACAAAGGTTCCCAGATTCTGATAAACCCCGCCGCCACTCAGCGCAAGAGTGCCTGTGCTTGTTGCGCGATTGGTTTCAAAGGAAGTTCGTGAAACTGTTAAGGTGCCGTTGAGCAGATAGATGGCACCACCACCGGAATCCCTCGAATTGTCACCTCCCGTCGCAACACTGTTGCCGTCAAATGAAGACTCTGATACCGTCAAGCTACCGCCGGCCAGATAGATGGCACCGCCGCCGAAATACCTCGGATTTGCGGCACTATTTGTAACCGTGTTGCCGTTAAACGAAGATTGAGAAACCGTCAAACTGCCATAATCCACATAAATGGCACCGCCGCCGAAAGACTGCGCGCCAGAGGTGTCATTCGCAACACTGTTACCCTCAAAGGAAGATTGCATCACAGAAACAACGGCTCCCGACGAAACGTAAATCGCACCTCCACCGTCGTTGGCTTGGCCATTCTCGATTGCCAATCCCACAAACGTGACATTCCTACCGGAAGCAACCCTGAACGCCCGTGAGTTTTGGTCGGCATCAATGGTGATACTCATGCCTTCCGCATCAATGGTGATGTTTTTGTCGATGTACAGTTCGTTGCCGTCCAAGACGATGGTTTCTCCGTCAAGAGAAGAAGCAAACGTGATTGTCTCGCCCGGTTGGGCATACATAATTGCTTCACGCAAAGATATCAAGCCGTCGTTCGCGTCCACAATATCGAGGAAAGTCGTGACGATGACCGAAGGATTGTCCGGTTCTTCTTCACCGCTCCTGACGCCGGTGATCGTGACGGTCTCGCAAGTCCCGATGACCGTGACCGGGGTAATCAGAACGTAATCGTCGTCATACGCCATGTACAGTGCCGTGAACGTGTTCACCCCCTCCTGGTAGAGAGTGAAGACCAACTCAACTCGGAGGTTTCCATCCACCCATTCACCATCGCCCTCCTGGACATAATCGCCATTGGCTACGCTCGGCAGAATTTCAAGGACACCCTCGACGCCAAAAGCGTAATCAAGGTCTTCCGCTGCAAGGAAGTACCAGACACTGACGGTATCGCCGATTTTCAAACTACTGCCGTCGATGGTGGCATCCGCCGGATTTTCCAGCGCAATGGCATATTCATACAGTTCTTCTTCGGGCACTACACCTGTCGCCATTGCCCAGTTCGAATGGGCCCATTCAAGATTCAACAAACTCGAAGCGGTAACATTCGTCAACGCCCTTGCCCGGATATCGACCGTTGTGGAGGCTTCGATGGCGTATTTCCCATCTGCGATGGTAAGAGTCTGCCATTCACTTTCACTCTCGAGTTTCCACTGGACTTCGTAGCCGCTCACGACATTTCTCGCGGGCGATCCCGTTTGAGCGGTGTTCAACTCATCGGTCAAAACGACTTCAAACCCGTTCGCTGTGGAGGTCACAACCAACGTCGGCTCATTAAGCCGCGTCGTTCCGTACAGAGTGCCACCTGAGGTGCCTTCCGGACCGATATTGTCGGTCCAGTTGGAGTTGTATTGAGAATCGGCAGCGATTGCTTTCACCTGGATTCGGTACTGCACCCCGCTCTCCAACGGCGACCACTCCGTCGGTGCGGTTGTCGGGGTACCTTCTGCATGGGCCCCGGTTCCTTTGTAATTCTCAACAGTAAAGGTGGTGCCCACAATCAACTCGGAGACACTGAGCCAATTACCACCTCCTTGATCAAAATTGACTTCGCCGGATTTTCGTAACTGCACCAGGTAACCGACTGCTCCTTCGACGGCATCCCAAGTGACGGTGATCGTATTTTCCGTCCAGTCCGTAACCTTAGTATTAGCAGGCACAGACAGTGGTTCGGTCACACCGGCAACAACAGTCACCGTCTGCGTCGGCGACCAGTTGGAGTCAAAGAAGTCGGGATCGTCCGTGACGTATTTCGCGCGAACGTAATAGGTGCCTCCCGCAAGGCCATTGAACGCAGCGTCCCATGTGCCGTTGGCGACATCCACCGTTTGAAATCCCGCAGTAAACGTATCGTTCGTTGCGATTTCCACAACGCTACTGACGCCGGTCGGCTTATTCGGGAGATACCAAGGCTGGGTCCATGCATCGTAGTTCATGTAGGTAACGGTAAGGCTACCGGCGGCTGGCGATGTCGCTGATATTGCAGTTTCGATGGGGACAGAACCGAACCAATTATGCGGATTGACATTGACTCCCGGTTCTGCCAATTGGGAACCCTTGACAACGTGGTTCGAAGCGATGGAATTCATGAAGGAGCCGCCTTCTGTTGCCAATGCAATGACGTAAAACTCATGTTTCTCACCGTTGAACACCGTGTTGCACCGCATTGTCAACACGCCTTCCGACTCGGTGAGTATGGGCATTTGATTATTCCACCCATTATCCGGACTGCCGGTTCCTTGACCGACCCAAACGCCGTCATTATTCTTGGTGAACGTGATCGGTCCGCCTCTGCTATCCCATTCACCGGCTCCTGCATTCTGATCAGTGCCTTTGAAGAAGTGGACTTCGTATCCGGCTGCATCAGGAACGGCGTTCCAAGAGATTTCCACCCAACTGTCGTTGCCTGCGATTTCTCTCCCGAGATCGCCAAGTGTGACAACCGGTGCATCAAGTGCGACCATCGCGTTTGTCGTTGCGGGAATCGCATCCGACCAGGGACTTTCAGGCAAGTGAACCGGATCTCCATAAAAACCCGCCGTTGTGCGAGTATCCGCGACCGAGACACGAAATTCGAAGGATGTCCCTGCCGCAAGTCCTGCGACGGTCACCTGCACCTTGGCTTGGGAATTATCTCTGCCGTCCTTAACGGATACGTCGGTGATGGTAACGCCTTCGGTCACATCAACCCACTCGCCATCCTCTTGTTTCTGGACTTTACCGCCGAATATTGCCTCTGCATTACCATTCGCACCCGGATCATAAGTCGCGCCCGGACTCGTATTGTAGGCACTGACCATCACATCAATGTCAACCGTAAATGTCGCACTATCCGCCGTTGTGGAAACGGCACCGTCCAACTCCGGCTTGCCAATGGCCGTTGTTTTTCTTTGAGCATTCGTGGCAATTGCCGTGCCTTCCGTTCCGCCCGAGAATACCGGCAGTACGCGGAATATGTAGGCCGTACCCGGTCGAAGATCGGTAATCTGGGTTGAGACAACATTTCCGTCTTCGGTAATCGTCCCAACAGTTCCGCCCCACGCTTGTGTCCATGTGCCTCCCTGTGTAACGTACTCCGATTCAATCGTGGTTGATACACCCCAAGAACCGGTACGGCTGAGTCGATACTGAATTTGGTATGTTACCGTTTCACCGGCCGGCGGCGTCACTCTATCCCATGTGAGAACCGTGGAATTGGTGGCATCTACTGCCTGGATTTCAAACGACTGGACGTTCATGGTATTCGTGAGGGCACCGGCGACCGTCACGTTTTCAAAATTGACGGTGCTGCCGTCAATGTTAAAACCACCACCGGCAAACGCGAGTGGCGCGCCGGTATCGGCATCAAGGTGGGTGAATCCGATTCCGCCGAACTGCACAGTGGCTTCCGCACCTGAAATATCGAAGTGGCTGTCCGTACCTGTGGTGTTGATTTGGAATGATCCTGTACCGAGATTCCAGACGATGACGGATAACGTCGCATTACCACCTGTCAGCGTTAATGTTTGTCCCAGATTGTATGAGACATCTGTGCTGTCTTCCACCGCGAGAACAATGAGGTTATTCCCATTCGGAGCTAACATCGCAGCGCCTAACTGATTTTGCAATTCGCTGTCTGTCGCTTCACCAATCGCCGAAAGAGGAATGATTTCGATGTTGTGTAACGGCTGTTCGGCGGCATAAGCTTCATAATCCAGCCAATTCGCTGCGAGGTTGGGATAAGCCGCTTGAAGTTCTGCAAAATGCGATTGATCAAAACCGGGTGACACGCTGAGCATCTGCCGCTCTTCGAGCGGTTCCATGCGCAAAGAGCGTTTTTTGGTAAGATTTTTCTTCGGCAAAAGGGGGGATTTTTTTGAAAACAAAGACATAGTGTGTTGACTCCTAAAGAAAATGGTATGGTCAAAAAGCAAGTAAATTCAAGTGAAAAGAAGAAAAGGTAAAAAATATTTCCGAGCATTTTGGCGTCTCATGCAGAGGCGTCTAAATGGTAATCTTGTGGCGTCATACAAAACGAAATTAAGGCCGCTGTCCGGCGCGGCCGTTATGAGATGAGTCATGTTGTTTTGTAACCTCACGATTGCATGATTGACGAAAAATTACTGCGGAGCAACCGATTCTCCGCCGTTGAGCGACCCCATGGCTCCCCAGACGCCGAACGGACTGCGACCGGATGCACTAAAATTCCCGTTCGAGAAATTTTCTTGGAGTGCTAAAATGGCCGCCGCATCGCCGGTGGATGTCGCACTGATCGTATCCGAAACAAAAGTGACGGAGCCGTCGCCCATTCCCACATTCACGCCACCGGTATGGTAACTGCTTGCAGAATAGATTCCGGCACCCCATTCGAGCATTTCGGAATCATCTTGATTCGAACAACTTGGCGAATTGGGGGGCAGAACAGTCAGAAAAGCATTGAGAGCCGGAATACCCAAGAACCAAGCCTCTCCGCGAGCAAATTGCAGGGAAGGATCCGTCAGGATTTTTTTGTCCGGGCTGGCAGCAAGACATCTGGCCGGAGTTGCAGCGTTACGATTGCCCGATCCCGCAACATAAGCAATATTCCCTTTGACCCGAGTGGCATTCATATCACCGGAAACGGATTCACTGAAGACAATCGTATTGCTGGTCCCGTCCGTGAAGGACCCCATGGAATGAAATTTTTTGTAACCACCGAAGGCACCGCGACTGGTGTTAGTTGCCAGAATGTACGTCCCCCCGGCAAAGTCTCCCATACTGAAACAGTAACTGTTGGAACTCACATTTTGAATTCCCATGCCATTTGACCGTTGGGTGGAACTGGGACAACCGAACGCGGGAAGTTTCGCACGAATCCAATCACTTTCCGGGTCGGCCACAGCTGGTCCTGTCACAGTGGCCGGGGGATTCGTGGTTTTTTGGCAAGCCGTAGTAAATCGTTCATAGACAGCACTTTGTTCAATGTAGGGCAACAACGCAACATGCGGGCCAAACAGGGCATGTTCCTCGCCCGGCGACGCGGTATCTCTCAACGGGAACTCCGCTCCGGCAAAGCTGAACCCCATGGCGGCTGGGAAACCTTTTGTTGCGTCGTGGTAGGTATGTAACGCGAGACTGATTTGTTTCAGATGGTTTGTGCAGGTCATACGACGTGCCGCCTCACGTGCCGCTTGGACAGCGGGAAGAAGCAGGGCAATGAGAATTCCGATGATCGCAATGACGACCAAAAGCTCGACAAGCGTAAATGCATTTCTTTTTTTCATAATGTTACCTTTATCCTTTAATTTTTCCATCAGACGTAATGTACTTTTGTCTGGTCGGGTTTCGTGTTCTATATGTCTTTGCAAAGTACGAAAGCTCGCCAGCAAAGCATATACTCTTTATAATTTAATCATTCCGTTGAGTCATTGCAACCACTGTTGCGAAAAATTAACAAAAAAACATACGACCGATAGAACCGTTTTTTGTTCAGATTTGTACGTTTTTCAAATTTGATTTTCTTGCCTTTTATCAATTATTCTGACCAAAACACAGATGACACGCAACAATCGCAACCCTATCGTTCACCAACACATCTTTAAAAGCATCTTTTGTGCCATTGTTTCTGACTACCCCTAAGCTATTTTCTGTTTCACAGGGATTATTATCGCGACATTTCGGAAATAGTCAGTGATTGTTATGTTGTTTCAGCGAAATTTGGTATAATAGTAGCGTATGAAATTAACTTGAATTTTGTTATTTTTTGACGCAAAAAAAACTTTTCTTTTGACATCAGCAAGTCGTCATATCAAAATGAAACACAAATCTGTTTCTTTTTAATGCAATGACTATTTTTGCTAATGAAACCTTGTCATTCAACGATGCAACCAAATCCCACTTTGCGTATAGACATCCGGTACGACCATTCCGTTCCTTCGGCACCGAAATTTGTCGCCAAGTCGTTGTCCAATATGTATGTGCTTATGGCACTCCATGCGGGTGTCTTTGCGCTGACTTGGTTTTTTGCCTTTGGGCTTCGACTGGATTTTGATTTTATTGTCAACAACGCTACGCAGAGATCGGTCTTTTTGACAACCGTTCTTTGGGTCATTGCTATTAAACTTGCCGTGTTTTACGTAAACCGTCATTGCCACGATATTTGGTATTATGCAACGGCCAAGAATATACAGCAATTGATCCTCTCAAGCAGTATCGCCATCGTTTTGATTTTTGCTTTCAAGGCAGTGGTTTTGCCAGGCGTGCCTTTATCCCGACCAGTCCCGGTTCTCGATGCTATCCTGACTGTATGTCTTATCGGCGGGTTGCGTTTGAGTTTGCGAATGTTCCGCGACGAAATTCGTCCGCGATTTGGCCATTGGGACAGCAAAACCACATTGCTCGTCGGAGCGAACCACGAAGGTGGAAAACTCGCGTACAGTATTCATAGCTGTCCTGATTTGGGATACAGAATCATCGGCTTTATTACGATTCACTCAGAAAAGGTGAAAATGCTCTTGGGAAACATTCCCGTCCTCGGCCACTTGAATGACATTCAGGAAGTCGCCAAAGCAAATCAGGTCACGGATGTTTTGGTCATCGCAGGAATTCTGAGCGGTCCAAAAATGCGAAAACTGAGAGAAATCTGCCACGCTGCCGGTCTGAATCTCCGAATTGTACCGCAAGGTGACACCCGCTTGGGAAATCGTTCCATTCCCATTCGCGACATTAATATTGACGACCTGTTAAATCGCAACCCGATCCGCCTGGACGATTCCAAAATCCGCGAGATGGTTCAAGGGCGTCGTGTTTTGGTCACCGGCGGCGGCGGGAGCATCGGTTCGGAAATCTGCCGGCAACTTATTCGGTTTCATCCGGAAAATCTCCTGATTCTCGGACGCGGCGAAAACCGCATCTTCTTCATCGAACACGAGTTGAAGGACATGAATCCCACCTCGAACATCACGCCGGTCATCGCCGATGTGACCAATCCGGAACGGATGAACACCGTGTTCGAAGAATACCGTCCGGAAGTCGTGTTTCACGCGGCGGCACACAAGCATGTCCCGCTTATGGAAGCCAACATTTCCGAGGCGATCCGCAACAATATCTACGGCACCAAAGTCGTCACCGACCTTGCCGACGAATATGAAACCAAAACCTTTGTCCTCGTTTCGACCGATAAAGCGGTCAACCCGACGAGTATCATGGGCACGAGTAAACATATCGCCGAGCGTTATGTCCATGCCATGTCGCAGATTTCGTCAACGGAGTTCATCGTCACCCGCTTCGGCAATGTGCTTGGCTCGGCGGGAAGCGTTGTCCCGATTTTCCGCGATCAGATCAAACGAGGAGGTCCCATCACGATCACCGACGAACGAATGACTCGCTTTTTTATGACCATCACTGAAGCATCGCAACTTGTGTTACAGGCGGCGGCCATGGGAAGCGGCGGTGAAATCTTTGTTCTTGACATGGGCGAACCGGTCAAAATTGTTGACTTGGCAAGGGACATGATCCGCTTGGCCGGGTTGCCGGAAAACGCGATTGAAATCCGATTCACCGGCCTGCGACCCGGCGAAAAACTCTACGAAGAACTGTATTTCGATTCGGAAACGACGCTCGAAACGGCACATCCCAAGTTACGAGCCGCTCTGCACAGATCATTCCCAATCGAACAGGTTCGCCAACAAATCAATACGCTTTGCACGCTGCTGGACAATGTCTCGCAATCCGACCTCCGCAATTGCCTGAGAGAATACGTCCCGGAGTACAGGCCGTTTCAGGAAGAAACCAATGCTCCTATCGAGACATCTTCCGCAATGATTACGAAAATTGCCTGAAAACAGAGGCCGTCGGTGATAAGATGGTCTGATATTTTCCCCCAATTCTTTGGTCTTTGATTTGTCTCTCTATTCTCAGACAATTGCTGTTTACGCAAGTCGATATTTATGTTATCTTTTTTTTATGTCAAAAAAGAACAAGCAATCGAAAAAAATACGGGTTCAATTTCGCAAGAACCGCGCGGACAAGACCCGGGTCACCGATTGGACACGCAAATTCGGCCAACATGGTTTTGAGGAAGCCGCACCTGAACAGGGAGAACGCATTTCCGGTAAGGGCGAAACGAACAGGTACCGAACCGTTATTGGTGAAGTCCATGATGTTGAAGATATTGACGGGCAGGGTTTTGAGGTGTTGCCTGACGTTGACATGACAAAATGCCGAACCGGTCGCGTGTTGCGAGTTTTTGGTGTCAACAGTGAGGTCGAAACGGAAAGCGGCGAAATTTTTACCTGTGTGACGCGGCGCATTCTCAAAACATTAACCACCGACCAGCGGCAGATCGTTGTTGCAGGCGACCGTGTGTCGTTTCGTGTGCCTGACAATCACGAGTCATTGCAACGAGAAGGGATTATCGAACGGGTCGAATCGCGACGCGGAACACTCGCCCGTGCCAGCCGCAATCGCAAGCATATCATCGTCACGAACGTCGATCAGGTCATCATCGTTGCAAGCACCGCCGAACCGATACTCAAACCGAACCTGATTGATCGGATTCTTCTGACCGCCGAACGTGCCGACATTTGCCCGGTGATTTGCATCAACAAGATTGATCTGATCGACATTGCCGAATTGCAGCCGCTCGTCGGCGTTTACAGCCAAATGGGTTACAAGGTCATTTTGACGAGCAGTGAAACGGGCTTCGGCATCGACAGGCTCACACAGCAACTCGCCGGACGCGCAAGCGTCGTGACAGGGCAAAGCGGCGTCGGTAAGTCGTCGCTGTTGAACGCCGTCGAGCCGGGATTCGAACTGCGCATCGGCGAGGTGAGTGAGGAAAACGAAAAAGGCCGCCACACCACCTCAACCGCCGAATTGCTCAAGTTGTCTTTCGGTGGTTATGTTGTGGATAC
>Ga0082212_10006632_pt1 | contig 15500 bp, 12 predicted proteins | sample TergutNt197P3_FD_71548 | JGI IMG/M metagenome (GOLD analysis project Ga0082212, IMG submission 71548) | Neocapritermes taracua P3 segment gut microbial communities from Petit-Saut dam, French Guiana - Nt197 P3 | ecosystem: Host-associated > Arthropoda: Insects > Digestive system > Gut ...
AGAGCCCGTCAAGCCCTGGCTGTTGTCGGAAGTCGGGCGCGTGGCGAAGCGGGTGCATGATTTGAGGCTACCCGGCGAACTGGCCCTGGCCTTGCTGGCGGATACACATTACACGGTGGGCGGCACCTGGGAGGACACGCTGACCGGATTGGAACTGCTCCACCAGAAAATAAGCCTCGATGGAGTTATTCACTTGGGTGACTTGACCGATGGCCTGGTTTCGGGTGAGGTCACGCGGCATTATGTGAAAAATATGCTGACCGGCCTGAAAAAATGCGGCCTTCCGGTTTGGGTCGCCCTGGGCAACCACGACTCGAATTATTTCCGCAACAATCCGGAATGTTTTTCGGTGGAAGAACAGCGCGAGATTTATCTAGAAGGTAAAAAAACGAGATATTACATCGATCTGCCCCGGCTACGCCTCATTTTTCTCGATTCTTTTGAACCGGACGAGGAATTGCGGTACGGATACTCCCTGGAAAGCGCACGCTGGCTCGAACAGACCCTGGCCGGCCTGCCCCCGGGCGGCGCGGCCCTGATTATTTCACATCTTCCCCCTCTGGCCAGGCTGCAATACTGGGCCAAAGCCCTGCGCGGAGAGAAGGAAATTTTAGAAATTTTAAACCTTTATGCGAATAAAATTCTCACCTGGATCAACGGACATAATCACGCCGATCGCCTCGACAATGACGAGGGGTTCCCGATAGTGTCCATAGCCAACGCCAAGTGCGAGGCCTTTACCGAATACAAAACAGAAGGTTTCGTGACCCCGGAAAGACGGTTGGGAGAGGCTTCACAGGAGTGCTGGGATGTCCTCATAGTAAACCCAGAGGCCAGGGTCGCCCGCTTTGTCCGCTTCGGCGCGGGGCGGGACCGGGGGATTGAAAACAGAAAGGCGCGGTGGGTCTGATGGAAATTTGGGGACACCGCGGCGCTTACCACCTGGCGCCTGAAAACACACTGCCGAGCTTTCAGATGGCGATTCGCCTGGGGGCTGACGGCGTGGAGTTTGACATACAACTCACCCGGGACGGCGAGGTCGTCGTCATCCACGACGAAACGGTTGACCGCACCAGTGACGGGCTCGGCTATGTGAAGGATTTCTCTCTTTCCGAGATAAAGAAGCTAAATTTCAATAAGCGTGACAAAATATCTCCTTTTTTCATGGAGATACCGACCTTGGCCGAGGTTTTTGAGCTCCTGGGGCCGACGAAGCTCAAAATCAATGTCGAACTTAAGACAGGCCTTGTTTTTTATGAAGACATCGAAGAAAAGGCCTTGGCTCTGGCCAAAAAATACGGAATATTGGATCGGATAGTCTGGTCCTCGTTCAATCATTATTCGGTCAGTGAAATAAAGCGCCTTGAGCCTGGAGTGGAAACCGCGCTCTTGTGCGGCGGCGGGATTTTGCTTACGGCGGAGCAGTGCGAAAAAACCGGCGCCTCGGCCCTCCATCCCGATATCCGCCAGCTCCGCTTCCCAGGTTTGGCCCGCGACTGCCATAAGCGGGGGATAAAGGTTCGCGCCTATACGGTCAATGAGCGGGATGAATTCAAGCTGGCCAGGGATGCGGGCGTTGACGGTATTTTTACTAACAGGCTGGATTCGGCCAAAGAATTTTTTAACGGGTGATCATAGATAAGGGATACGGCGTGCCCCCGAGTAACACCTTGCAAGAATTTTACTGTTCCTCCCCCATGCGCGAAGGCGTGCTGTGCTGGTATCCGTTCACGCCCAGCGCCAGCGCTCTCGACCTGACAGGCGGGATTCTCAAAGGGTTGCTGGAAAACCACTGCGCCCTGGTCATAAATTCCGAAGCCGCCGCAGGGCATCAGGTAGACTACATAGTCGTTATCGATCCGGAAGATTTCAGCGTTGAGGCCTTGAAAGCGCTTCGCACCAATCTCAATCCCTGCGGCCGGTTGCTCTTGGCCTATGAAAATCCCTTTGCCCTGCGTTTTTGGGCCGGCAAAAAGTCGCCTGACACCGGGCTAGCCTATGACACTTTGTTCGGGCGCGGTAACTCTGCGCTACCGAGTAAGGCGGAGCTAAAGACCAGGCTCTGTCTCGCGGGCTTCGAAGGGCAAAAATGGTATTACCCGCTGACCGACCACTGGTTCACGATGGAGGTTTATTCTGAAAATTATCTGCCGAATGAATATCTGAACCAGCGTTTTGTCCCTTATATCGCTGACGACGAGTTTCTGCAATTTGACGAACGGAACCTTTACCGGGAGGTGATTCGCGGCGGAGCCTTCGAATTCATGTGCGGAGCGTATCTGGTTGAGGCGCGCGTTGGCGTCGAAGTCCAGCCCTGCCCTGTGGATTATGCGGCGGTCACAGCCTACAGAGAACCAGCGAAACGTTTTGCGACAACTATCAGAAACGATGGCACGGTTTATAAAACTCCGCTTCTTCCGGAGGGCCTTGAGAGCGTCAGGAGGATCCACCAGAACCATGAGGAACTGGCGCGTTTAGGCTTAGATGTCGTTCCGATGCGCATAGAGGGTGGTTCGTTGGTCATGCCGCGCCTGGCTTTTCCCACGCTCTGGGATTACTGGGTGACCAAGCTTTCCTGCGGCGTTTTTGATGAACAAGAGGCCTTCCGCCATTTCGACCGCCTGCGCGACAGCATTATGAAGGCTTCGGCCAGCGGAAAATGCTACTGGGAACTTGTTCCCGCAAACTGTTTTTTTGACGAAGAAAACGACCGGATCATCTTTTTTGACCAGGAATATTACTGGGAAAACGCTTCGCCGGATATCGCCCTGACCCGAGCTATAAAATCATTTGACTATTCAGTGGCGTTTCGAAATGAGCCGCGCTCCAAGGAATGGATCGAACTTCTCAAGGAACGTTATGGGCTGTCAGGGAAATGGAATGAAATGGTGAAATCGGCGGGGCCGGAAACATTTAGAGAGGTATTTGGCCGGGAATATGCCGATTTTCTGGCATTGAGCCATGAATCGGCCAAGAGAGTGACTGCAAGAGTGGCAAATACGGGCGGACGGACCGGGGAACAAAAACGTTCCGGTGTAAATGCCAACGGAATTGTCTGGTGAATAAATTGAATGATTTGCAAAAGGTACAGTTGGATATTTTGAAGGAATTCTCCCGGGTAGCCGGCGCTGAGAAGTTGAAGTGGTTCGCCATGTTCGGAACCCTGCTCGGCGCTTCCCGGCACGGCGGGTTCATCCCCAGGGATGACGATATTGACGTTGCCATGCCCCGCGCCGACTACGATCGGCTGCGAGCCCGCCCCGAATTTTTCAACGAACCGTATTTTCTTCAAATTACCAGCAATGACCCCGGTGCCGCACCGCGTTTTATGCGCCTAAGGCGGAGCGACACGGCGGTTATTCCCGCCGACTTTCCAAATTACTACACATGCGGCGGGCACATGGGCCTGTATATCGACATAATCCCTTTAGATATCGTCCCAGATATAGTCGTCGCCCAAAGAATCCAAAATTTAGGCCTATCCTTTCACCGAAGAATGGTAGCTTGTGCCGCCCTTGATGAAACCGGCATTGACGGCGCCCCCCAAAGTAAAGAGGATTATTGCCGGCGATCTGGCGGCCTCCCCGGATTTTACCAATTTTTTGCCGAATGTTATGAAAAAATCTGCTCATTTTTTTCAGAAGGACATTATTACGCAATGCCTGTTTTGCATGGCGAGCGAGGCCGTCGCATTTACGACAGGGAATGGTTTGCCGAAAGCGTAGAGATGGATTTTGAAGAGTTGAAGATACCAGTACCGGTTGGCTGGAAGGAAACACTGGTCGTATCCTACCCTGAGGGGCTATATGAGCGTGATCCGAAATATCATAGGGCGGAACCTGTGAAGGATCAGTTAATCGATACCCATCGTTCCTACAAAGAATATACATGGCGCTACACAGATATGCTGGTCGGCTTAAAAGGCAAAAAGGTATATCTCTTTGGCGCGGGCGACAGCCTGCGTATATGGCTGGAGCGCTACGGCCCAGGGCTTGACGTTGTCTGCGCCTTCGACAACGCGAAGTCGAAATGGGGCAAGACCGCCTACGGTGTGCCGGTGCACTCTCCAGAGGAACTCCCCAGGCTTCTGGATAATGATTCCCGGCTTATCATTGCGAGTATTTATCACAAGGATATCGGAGTTCAGCTCGAAAGCATGAATATAAAGGATTATTTCGTGTTTATTGACGGCTGGAGTTACCTTAAGGGGTTAAGTTGAGCCATGCTGGCCTCCGAGACTGATAAATACTGGCCCAGAGGCTATGTTTCCGGGGCTTTTGATATGTTCCACATAGGGCATCTTAACCTTTTGCGCCGGGCTAAGGAGCGCTGCGGCTATCTTGTGGTCGGAATTTTGTCTGACGAGATCATCGTCCGCTACAAGAAAAAGTGGCCTGTCATACCCTTGCTGGAACGTATGGAGATCGTGGCGGCCCTCAAATACGTGGACGAGGTTGATGTCACCACCAAGCCATTATTGAATAAGATTACCGCCTGGGAGAAATATAATTTTGATGCCATGTTCAGCGGCGACGACCATCTGGACGACGGCTGGGCCTGGGAGGAAGCCGACTTGAAGGCCCGCGGCGCGGATTTGGTTTTTTTTCCTTACACCAAGGAAGTTACGACGACCCAATTGCAGAGCAGAACTTTGCCGCCCAAAGCCGAAAGTTTCGCCGTGCCGAAAGTGGCCGAAAGCTTCAGGCACATATTCCCTTTTGACAAAGTGAACAAGGGCGAGCGTATCGCCATCTACGGCGCGGGGCGCATCGGCGCGCAATATGCCGCCCAGCTCGCGGTTCTGGATTACTGCGAAATTGCGGCCTTCGCCGATACCTACGCCCAAAAGGGCGCTGTGTTCTCCGGCCGGCCCTGCCTTACTCCAGAAGAACTGAAGTCTGCCTTGAGCGGCTTTGATCGTATCGTCATCGCCTCGATAATATTTAGGGATGAAATATTGGATCGTTTGCGGTCCCTGGGTATCCGGCCGGAGATGATAGCATGAAAAAAGTCATCACATATGGCACCTTTGACCTTTTTCATGAGGGACACCGCAGGTTGCTTGAACGTGCCAAAGCCTTGGGGGATTATCTGATAGTTGGCGTTACCACTGAACAATTTGACATTCAACGGGGTAAAGTAAACGTCATGGATTCGCTGATGCGCCGAATCGACAATGTCCGAAATAGCGGGTTCGCCGATGAAGTGATTATTGAAGAAACTGAAGGGCAAAAAATTTCTGACATACAAAAATATACAGCTGATATCTTCGCTGTAGGTTCGGACTGGCTCGGGAAATTTGATTATATTAAAAAATATTGCGAGGTTGTATATATTGAAAGGACAAAGGATGTTTCAAGCACAAACTTGCGCGAATCTCAGTATGGCATTGTGCCACTCGGTGTGGTCGGCTCCGGAAGAATAGCGGGACGAATCATGGAGGAAATAAGGCTTGTCAGCGGCGTAAATGTAATGGCTGTGTATGGCCCGCACATAGAAAATGTGAAGAAATTCGCCGATGAGTACGAGTTGGCCTTTTCTTTCGATGATTACAGTACTTTTTTAAAAAAAGTGGGCGCGGTGTACATAGCCTCTCCGCACGGTACACACTACGACTATGCCCATCAGGCTCTAGCCGCCGGGCGGCATGTCCTGTGCGAAAAACCGATGGTCCTGTGCGAGAACGAGGCGCGGGAGCTGTTTGAGTTGGCCGAGGATAATGGACTTGTGCTGATGGAGGCTATCAAAACTGCCTATGCCCCGGCATTTCTTAAGCTACTTGACACAGCCAAAGGCGGCCGCCTAGGGAAAATACACGATATCGAAGCGGCGTTTACCAAACTTGTGCCGTACGTTTCCGGCACGAGAGAGTATGATCCTCAAGTCGGTGGCAGTTTTACGGAATTGGGGAGCTATTCATTATTGCCAATAATAAAAATTTTGGGAACTGATTATCAGGAAGTACGCTTTGAATTTTTTAACGATTGTAATGGGGTGGATATCTATTCAAAAGCGTATTTTCGATATGATGAATGCCTAGCCTGTGCGAAAACCGGAATCGGCGTTAAAAGCGAAGGACAATTGCTACTTTCAGGTACCGATGGATATATCCTGGTGAAATCGCCTTGGTGGCTTACCAAGACTTTTGAGGTGTGTTATGAAAATCCAAATAACAACGAGAGCTTTTCAGCGCCTTTCCCTGGCTTTGGCATGCGGTTTGAAGTGGCTGATTTCATAAAAAATATAAAATCATCCCCAGCCACGCGAAATTATAAGTTGACCAGAGAGGAGTCGATAGCTATGGCTGGTGTTATTGAGAAATTTTTGAAGGCGAGATCTGGTAGATAAGGAGGCTTCTGAGTGCAGGGTAAAGTCAGCATGGTTATGCCGTGTTTTAATAAAGTCAATTATATTGGTGAGATGTTTGATTCGATACTGGCCCAGAAATGGGGCAATATTGAGTTGATATTCGTCAACGATGGTTCGACAGACGGAACACGGGAGAGTATTTTCGAATTCGAATCTAAATTTCGTGCACGAGGCTTTGAAGTAGTGATTATTGATCAGGAGAACACAGGCGTTTGTGCTGCGGCGAAGGTGGGCCTTGAGCATGTGACTGGTGATTATGTTTGCATGGTGGACGCGGACGATGAACTTACTCAGATGTACGTTTCCACGATGGCAGAATGGTTGGAACATAACTCTGATTGTGATTATTGTGTATGTGGCGCGATAGATTATACTGGATATGGCGACAAAAAATCGTTTAAATCAGATTGGGCGCGTGGTTTACACAAGGACGATATGTATCTCACAGAAAAATATTTGTTGAGTGTATTTCGGACTACTCCCTGGATTTATATGTTGCGAACTGATTATTTACATAAATGTAATATCATAAATACATATTATACTGCCATAAGAGGTTCGCATGAGCCAGCATATATTATACCTATTCTGGCCTACGGGGGGAAATTTAATTATTTTCCTATTCCGCTATACCATTTTAATATAAACGGTGAAAGTCATTCACGTTCGAAACAGTTTGAGAAAATGAGGCAGTATCACCTCGAATATTATGATCTTTGCAGAATTGCCATTGATCGTCTGTCGGATTGTGTGGCAGATCAGCCGAGGAAGAAAAAAATGATTGATGTTTCGTTTGTTTCGGCATGGATTCGTATTTACCGCGCCGCTGTAAAGTTATCTGAAAATAAAGAAAACAGTTATGAAGCATTGAAGAATCTTTTGAATTATGTGAATGACGTTCTGCAACTCCCAAATATTATAAGCCTTGAGGATATTAGAGGTAAAGAGGAAGATTATTTCGGTAGACTCAGAAACTTTTTGCTAGGGCAGAACAGCCTTGAAATGAAGTGAATATATTGTATAAGGTAGAAAGCAATGCAGCCTAAAGTCAGTATAGTTATTCCTTGCTATAATAAAGAAAAATGGATAGGCGGGATGTTTGACTCAATACTCGCCCAAGAGTGGGATAATATCGAGCTTATTCTGGTCAACGATGGTTCGACTGATGACACGCGGAATATTATTGCTGAATATGAACCGAAGTTTATTTCCCGCGGTTACGAGGTCGTAATTATCGACCAGGAAAATCAGGGCGTAGCCGCGTCGGTGCGCAATGGGTTGATTCGCCTTACGGGCGAATATGTATGCCAGGTTGACGCGGACGACGAGCTTGACCCCAGGTATGTTTCCATGATGGCCGGGTGGCTGGATAAAAATAAGGAATATGACTGGACGGCATGTGACATGATTTTAGTGCGAGAAAATTCCACCGCCTATATTCAAGTTTTTCCTAATGGGGTAAAATCTGATTGTAATATAGAAAGAATATTATTATCAGACGACAAAGATGTTTGGATTTATATGATCCGTTCATCTTACTTAAGGCATTGCAAGGTGGTTGAGTTATTCTATACCGGGAGGGATTGTAATCAGGAACCCCAATTATTCATTCCACTTCTTTGGGGAAGAGGTAAAATAAAACATTTTCGGGAGCCGTTATATAGATATAATAGATGTGAATTTATTGCCCATCGGTCATATCGCGACAGTTATGAAAAAGCCAAGCAAAGGTGGTATGGTTTTATCCAGGCTTTTAATGAAATTATAAATACTACACCTTTTAATGAGAAATATAAAAAAAAGCTATGCGCCATTTCGGAATTGCAGCATAGCGTAAAATTTGTACAAGATGCATCAGTATGTCGTTTCAGCCCGCAAAATTTGGCCAGTGCAATTAACAACTTACTTAAATATGTCAGATTATATTATAAGCCAAACGCCGCAATCAATTCAGAGCTTGCCCATAGGCATTACTTGGAGTTTTGCGTTGCCGTGAAAGACAACATCTTGAATAATCAGCCCAAAAAATTTAATATTCCATCCGGCAGGATAATTGCGTGGGGAGCCTTGGGCAGGATCGCGGCCATACTATTGCCGAATCTAAAGGATACAGAATTTGAGCCAAACGAACTGTGGGATTCGGCAGGAGACGACGTTAAAATAAAAAAACCGGATTTAGGCAGCTTGGCAAAAGATGATCTTGTTCTTGTCCTTCCAACATGGAACGGTGGTATCACCGAAGAGATTAAAATGTCTTCATGCGATAATATAATTCTATTAAATGATATTTTGACATATTTAGCGGCAAAAATTTTCCCGATATTTTATAATGGTTCTATAAAATTTTCACCGTAGATATCGCTGGAAAATAATTTTTATTTGTTAAGCGAATCAAATATGAAAGGATATAAATTATGCAAAACAACAAATATTATATATGGGCAGCCGGAACTTACGGCAGGCGCTTGATAAATTTTCTTCGGGATAACGCGCCTAATTTAAAAGTCATCGCTTTTATTGATAATGATCCTAAGAAACAGGGCACAATATATCAGAACTTGCCTGTAATAAGCTGGGAAGAAGTCAAACCCAATATTCCACGCGCCAAAATAATCATATCGTTATCTCTGCCAACACAGGTGAGAGATTTTCTCCTGGATAGTGGATATTTGGAGAATATTGACTTCTTTTCCGAATTTGCCTTCATCCCCCGTTATTTTTGGGCAACAGAAAAAAAGATAGTAACTCCGAATGTGCTAATTTTCACAAACAACAGCTGCGTGTGCGATTGTGACGGCTGTTATGCCTATATACCTTATGTAAAGAAACCGTTCGTTTGCTCTATGGAAAGCTTTAAAAACACCGCTGATCTTATGTTTAAGCACTTTGATAAATGTTTGAATATAAATATAGTCGGAGGCGAAACCCTGTTAAATAAAAACGTGGCTGATTTATGCGTTTATCTTCGCACAAGCCATGCGGAAAAATTCGGCACGATTAATATTGCAACAAGCGGGTTAATTATTCCATCAGACGAAGAAATGAAAAAATTTGCTCTCGCCAAAACGGAATTAAGTCTTTCGGATTATACAAAAATTGATAAAAAAGCCGCTAAAATGCTTCCTTTGCTTATAGAAAAATGCAAGGAGTTCGGTGTGCATTACTATCGCGACCGTCAATGCGACCGTGAAGTCTGGTTTGATTTGGGAAACCCTTATGAGATAAATATCAACGATCCTGAAGAATTAAAACTACGTTTTAATAAATGTTTTAAGACTGTCACATCATGCCTGGACGGAAAGCTCTTCGGTTGCTTTATGCAGCATTGGAGATGGTTGGCAACAGGCATATCCGAGCCACATGGCGATGATTCTTTCGACCTAAATCAAGATGTGACCGATCAATCACGCGAAGCGTTATACAAAATTCTCTCTTATCAGCCGGCACTTGGATACCACACCGGTTGTGCCCATTGCGGTGGGACATTCACGCCTTATTTATACAAAACATCATGAAAACAACCCGCTTATGAAAAAGATAAAAATCCTCCAAATGCCCATCCGCAACGCCAGGGGGGGAATCACACAATATGCCTTGAGAAACTGGGAGCATATTGATAAGAGCCGTTTTCTGTTTGATTGGGTTACCCTGGATAAGGAACTCAGTTTTGAGCCGGAACTGGCCCGGCAAGGATGTCAGGTTTATCATTTAAGTTACCGCCAGGAGGATGACGAGGCAAGATTTCGGGCGGAGATGGAAGCCATACTCGCTAATGGCTATGACGCGATACACCTTCACACCAGTTATTGGCGGGGCTTCTTGGCCGAAGAACTTGCTGTCAAGGCCTACGTGCCAAGGATAATCGTTCATGCCCATTCAACGGGGATAGATAATTCAGATACAGAAGAGCGCTTAAGGTTGTTGGACGATCACAATGTCTGGAAGGCCAAGTTCAGCCCGGAATTGGCGACGCATTTCGCGGCCTGTTCCGTTCCGGCGGCGGAGTTTATGTTCGGGCCGCAGATACCCAAAAATCGTGTATTCATTTTAAAAAACGCGATAAATACCGTAAAATTCTCCTTTAACGCAAAAAGACGGGCGGAAATCAGGTCACAAATGGGCTTAGACGGAAAATTTGTCATTCTCCAGCCTGCAAGGCTGGAATATCAGAAAAACCATGCCTTTACGCTTAATGTATTCGCGGAAGCCTCAAGGTTAATTTCAAATGCGGTGCTCTTGCTTGCTGGAAACGGTAATTTACGGGCCGCTCTTGAAAAAGAAGCCAGAAACTTGGGGATTGCCGATAGGGTACATTTTTTGGGGTTTCGTGACGATATCCCGGAGCTTTTACATGTAGCGGATTTGCTGGTTTTGCCTTCTCGTTTTGAGGGCTTGGGAATAGCGGCAATTGAAGCACAATGTTCCGGCGTTTGGTGTTTATTGAGTGAATATATACCTGAGGAAGCCGTTGTGTCAAATAACGCGGTGCGGCTTCCCTTGGATGAAATGGTTTGGCGTGAGGCGATAATCAGGCTGGCTCGTGAGGGCTATGAGCGCCGCGACCGTTCCGCGGACATAGCGGCGGCGGGCTATTCATTAAAGGAACAGATAAAAGTTCTGGAGAAAATATACGCGGGGGAGGTAAATTAAGAAACCCCATGCCGCAACCATATCATATGTCCCCGGAAGAACTGCGGGCGGTGCAGTTGACTGAGCTTGAACTTCTCTGCGAAGTTGACCGTATTTGCCGAAAGCGCGGGATAAATTACCGCATAGTTGCCGGGACTCTCTTGGGCGCGGTGCGCCACGGCGGCTTCATCCCCTGGGATGACGACGCGGACGTAGCTTTCTTAAGGGAAGAATATGAGCAATTCCGCATTGCCTGCGAAACAGAATTAGATACTTCAAAATTTTATTTTCAAGACCACCGGAACACCCCCGGCTATCGCTGGGGATATGGAAAACTGCGTCGCCGAGGGACAGAGTTTGTGCGGCTGAACCAGGAACATATGCCCTATGAGCAGGGTATTTTCATCGACATATTCCCCTATGACAATGTACCGGATAATATTATCTCCCGGCAGATACATTGCTTCAAGTGTTTTTTCTACCGCAAGGCTTTCTGGTCACCGGTCGGTAAAAACATTGCGAATGGATTTCAGCGGCTCGTCTATACGTTCCTAAGCAAAATTCCAGCCCAAAGGCTGTATAAAAGTTTTGATCGGTTCGTCGAGAAAACAAACCAGCGCGAAAGCGAATGGATTCGCATTTTGACCTTTCCCACACCCACAAGAAATCACGGCTACCGGCGAAAATGGGCGGCAGGTATCAGAGATTTCACTTTTGAAGGCTTCCAACTGCGTGGGGTTATGGAATATGACGAATATTTGACTTTCAAATATGGAGACTATCTGACCTTTCCGCCAGAAAACGAGAGAAAAACGCACCCAATTTCCAGGTTGAAGCTTTTGGATTAGGAACTACTTACAATATTTAAAAATCTAGGCAAACAGGGCAAGGAGGAAAAAATGAAAATAAAAGTATCGATAATCATACCCGTCTATAATGCTGAGAAATATCTTCGTCAATGCTTGGATAGCGCCCTCAGCCAAACACTCTGCGATATTGAGATAATCTGCGTGAATGACGGTTCAACAGATACATCATCAACAATCTTGAATGAATATGCAAAAAAGGATAAAAAAATAAAGATTTTAACTCAAGAAAATCAAGGCCTTGCTGGAGCGAGAAATACTGGTATTCGGGCGGCGGTGGGCCAATATATAGGCTTTCTGGATAGTGACGACTTTATCGAGCCAAATTATTATGAAACGCTTTATCAGGCGGCGATAGCGCAAAATGCAGACTTGGCGCGTACAACATACAGTCACTATTATAGTGATGAAATTATCAAGCCTGCTGCCATCAATGAGATACTAGAATCTAAAGCTATAAAAAAAGAAGATCTCGGAATAAACGACCATCTGGTTGTCGTGTGGAATGCAATTTACCGGCGGGATTTTTTATTAAAACACGGCATATTCTTCGATATTACCCATATAATAAACGAAGACATTCTATTCACGGCCAAAGTGACCTTTCTTTCTCAAAAATCAGTTTCTGTTACGGGCACTATGCTCTATTATAGAAGGATTATGGTATACGCTGATATGGAAAAACCATTATCAATGCAGATTAATAATTTACAACTATTTCAGCGCATCCAACAAGAAACCATAAATTTTATTAATAAATTCAAAATGTTGTGCGAGCAGGATTATATTGAAGCATACAAGAAAATTTTGTGGCGTTACCATGACCGTTTTAATAAAATTACCCTATATAGATCGAAAAAAGAATTAAAGCAGCTTTTTCAGGCCTGGGTCACTGTGTTTGATTCATTCGAATACAGCAACGATCCTGAACTTGAATTCAAATCATATTATGGATTCCTTAAAGAAAATGATTTCGAAGGATATCTAAATTTTCTCAAAAATCCACAAATAATAATATCTCTCACCAGTTATCCGCCACGGATTTCAACTGTCTATAAAGCCATCGAAACCCTACTGAATCAAAAGAAAAAAGCTGATAAAGTCATACTCTGGCTGGCAAAAACTCAATTCACGAATAAAGAAGCTGACCTACCGATAAACTTGCTGTGTCTGGTCGACTACGGCCTGACGATAGAATGGTTGGATAATGATATAAAATCTTACAAGAAACTTGTTCCTGCACTGAAAAAATATCCGGACAGCCTGATTATCACCGCTGATGATGACAATTTGTATCAACGGGACTGGGTTGAAAATTTATACAACGCATATAAGAATAATCCAGAACTCATACATGGCTCCCGTGTGCGTAAAATCGCCTTGGATGAAAATTCTACTCCTCTTTCGTATAATAAATGGGTTGTATATCGGGAACAAACCATCACTCCTCCGGCGTTTTCAAATTTTATAACTGGAGTAGGTGGTGCTGTGTGGCATTCTAAGCTTTTACATACGGATGTATTCAGGGAAGATTTGTTTATGAAATTAGCGCCGCGGGCGGACGATATTTGGTTCTGGGCAATGGCTATTTTGAATAATAAAAAAATTAACTTAGTAACAGATATGAATTTTAAAATGAATCTAATCAATGGGTCTCAGGAAACAAGACTTTGGCAAACAAATATTTATGAAAATGATCCACAATTTATGGCGGTATTGAATTATTATCCTAATATTTTAGAAAAATTATGGCAAGAAAATGCAGTCAAAATTGAAAATCGCATCACCCATACTAAACTTTTGGTTGATAAAACTGCGATGTTGCAGCACATCCCTAAAAATAATGTTACATGCGAAGTGAGGGGAATTGGAAATTGTTATGGTAATATTTCACAACAAATAATGGCGATTTGCCAGCCCAAAAAACATTATGTTATTCTTGGTTCATTTGATCCATTAAGTAGATACGATGATAAAGCTATAAATAGGATAAGTGAGAATTTAGCAGCCGATGATATTGCTTCTGGCCGTATAGAAATAATTCAGGCGAGTTATCTTGCGGGACTCGCGCGATTGGCAAACCAGTCAGTAGACTTTTTATATCTTAACATAGATACTAACTTTGAATCAGTTGTGTATGCACTGTCAATAGCAGCGTTGAAGGTTAAATCTGGCGGTTTTATCGGTGGCAATAATTACAAACACCAAGGCCGTTATGATTTTGCCCAAAACAAATTCATTAAATATGGAGTTATAGAAGCGGTTCAGAAGTTCATGGTTAATGCTATGTATGACCTCATCTATTTAACTAATGAGCCTGACGGGTTTTGGAGTTATGTACTGAAAAAGGCAAATTGATAATTAGGAAGGAGATAGTGTTATGGAAGGATTTATCGCCAATACCCAATTGCTGGTTGACAGAATTGCGCTGTTACACCGTATCCCCAAAAATATTGTAACCTGCGAAATAGGCGATGCTCGAGGTACATATTCTCGGCAGATCATGAGGATTTGCCAACCCAAAAAGCATTTTCTTATAAATTCATTAAATTTTTCAGCGGCATCTGACGATACAGACTTAAACACAGTTAAAGAGATATTCGTTAATGATATTATTTCTGGCCGATTGGAAATAATCCAGACTGATTCTATTTCCGCATTAATGCAACTATCGGACTATTCTGTAGACTTTATTTATATAGATACTGATCATAGCTATGAGACCACTACGAAGGAATTATCTATTGCCGCTTTGAAGGTAAAATCTGACGGTTTTATTGCAGGTCATGGTTACCAAGCACAGGGCCGTTATGATTTTGAACAAAAACAGTTTATTAAATATGGGGTTATTGAAGCGGTCCATGAATTCATGGTTAACGCTGCGTATGACCTCGTCTATTTAACCAATGAGCCAGACGGGCATTTGAGTTACGTTTTGAAAAAGGCCTGATTGATAATTAGGAAGGAGATTAATATGCAGGATATTTCTATAATTATACCAGTGTATAACACTGAAAAGTATTTACATAGATGTATCGACAGCATTCTACAAGAGAGACGAGTTGGGATCGAACTAATTCTTATTGACGATGGTTCGACAGATGAATCATTTTCTATATGCAAAAAATACCAGGAGAAAGATAATAGGATTATCATTCTAAAGAAACGTAACGAAGGACAAGGTATTGCAAGAAATTTGGGTATCTCAATTTCTAATGCAAAATATCTATATTTCATCGATAGCGATGATTATTTATACCCTGACGCTATTTTTACTCTATTTATGGAAGCGCAGAAATATAATTTAGATATATGCGCTCCTGATATCCCATCTTATTACTATTCAAAGAATTTTGAATATATATCATGTTTTCCCACTAGAGCTCAATTTATAAAATCAGAAATTATTAAAAAATATGAAATTACACAACCTGATGTACGCAGCGGCCAGGACGGTGTTTTCAGCCATTTGGCGCTAACTGTAACGGATGCATTTGCGGTTAATAAAAATGCCAAAGTACATTATACATCTGCTCGTGAAGGTTCAACATTCCTTACTTATAGCAAACGTCATGATGCTGCCTTAGAGATTATTAAAGGCCATTATTCGCATATATTTAATTTTTATGATAAATG
>Ga0082212_10006633_pt1 | contig 15499 bp, 16 predicted proteins | sample TergutNt197P3_FD_71548 | JGI IMG/M metagenome (GOLD analysis project Ga0082212, IMG submission 71548) | Neocapritermes taracua P3 segment gut microbial communities from Petit-Saut dam, French Guiana - Nt197 P3 | ecosystem: Host-associated > Arthropoda: Insects > Digestive system > Gut ...
GGGATGATATAAACCAAATGTTGGCGAACATAATACGCAAAGGAGGAGTGTTATGAAAAAGAAAGTATTGTTGAGTTTAGTAGTACTGCTCGCAATGGTAGGCGCTGGTGTTGTTGTCTATGATGTTCCGGCGTTTGCAAACAAGTATCAATGCAAGCCCTGCAAGGGGAAGGGAACTATTACATCAAAATGCTCTCAGTGCAACGGGAAAGGCTCATGGAAAATAACTTGCCCTACTTGCAACGGTAAGCAAGTCGTCAGGAAACCCGGCGCTCTCTTTGTTTCGGGATGTGAGAATTGCAAAGGGGCCTTCAAGACCAGTACCGGAAAAGTTGAAGTTTATTGCCAGGCACTTGGTTGCGAAAAAGGCAAGGTCACAAGTAAATGTTCGACTTGTGGAGGGACCGGCTGGCCGACATCGTAAGCCAATGGTAACGCGAAGCAGTCCGGCAGGCATTACAGACGTCGGAGGCGCGACGGCGCCCGGGACAGAGTGTCGGGCGTCGGCTTCCAGTATCATCTGGAAACAGCAGCCCGTATGGGCTGTTAATATAAGCCGGTGGGCTTTGTACACAGAGGAGAATTATGTTAAAGAAAAGTATTGGTATCGGGATGCTGGCGTTTGTTTTGTTTGCGTTCACAGCCCCGGCGGAGGTGTTCGCGCTAACCAAGAAGCAAAAAGAGGCGAAGCTTCAAGACGCGCTTAAGGACGCTTCCAAAAATGTAAATCTGGAGGAGTACCAAAAACATTTGGGTGTAATTACCGGTGTTCTTCAATTTGTCGCAGAGAAAGCCGCAAAAGATAAAAAAATAGCTAAAGCCAGTAAATTAGCAAGTAAAGGTAAAGAATATTACGGCTACTATACCGACCTAAAAGAGTTCCTCGCTCTCGCGAAAGAGCATAAAAATGCCAAGACCGAGGCCGGAAAAGCGGGCGTCATGGCAAAAGTGGGCACAAAAATGTTTGATTCTATTGATAAGCTTGCAGGCAAAGGCGGGTGGGCTTTGGGATCGTATATAAAAGCTATTACCATGTGCGGCAGAACTCTCCAGGCGTTGACTCTTAAACACCTTGGTGATATATTATACACCGATTTCGCTGCTAATGAAGATACAACAAAAGTTGATATAGAACCTTACAGAGACATGATAGTAGAGTTGAAATTAGCCGATGTTGACTCCCGTGACATTTGTAAAGCTATAATAGCTATGGACGCGCTCGAAAAACTAAAGTAAGCCTAAAAAGGCGCCTGCCTTGCCATAAGCATGTACTACACAGAGACGGAATTAACCGTCTCTGCTGCTTTTAAGACTCCTTTTAAAACAGAAGTAACTACTTCCTCTGTAAAAGTACCTATTATTAAGATAAAAGGTACACCTTTTTTAAGAAATGCTTTCCTGTCGTGCGTCGGCATTGAAACATCCTGTTTTGGCGCCATCCGCCCCTCGCACCGTTTGCGTCCTGAAAGCGTTTTTGTTTTCGCTTGACTTAGATGTCCGTCTTGGCCATAGTGGTTTAAGCGCCGCCTGAGCCGGATCAGATGTTCTTGTAAATATAGAGGTGATACATGTTTGACTTTCTCTTCCCTTCCACAGCGGCTGTTTTGACGCTTGTCGGAATAGGCGTTTTTTTCGGATTGGTCTTATCAGCCGCTAATATAAAACTCAGAGTTGAAAAAGACCCCAAGGTAGAACTCATAATAGAAGCTCTGCCCGGGTCTAACTGCGGGGCGTGCGGCTTTCCTGGCTGCGCCGGGTACGCTGCAAAAATAGTTCAGGAGAATTACAAAATATCCCTCTGTCCGGTAGGCGGCTCCGAATGCGTATCTAAAATAGCCTCTATAATGGGCATAGAGGCAGCCGAGACGCTCACTCCCCTTAAAGCGCGCCTTCACTGCTGCGGCCGCGCTAATGTCACTTTCGAGCGGTTTCTGTACAGCGGCCCCAAAAGCTGTCAGGCGGCAGCCTCCGTATTGGGCGGCCCTAAAATATGCACTTACGGCTGCCTTGGTTACGGCGACTGCGTTGCGGCCTGCCAATTCGGAGCCATAAAAATGAAGGCTTCCGGCATTCCCGTTATTGACGGCAAAAAATGCAACGGCTGCAAAAGCTGCGTGCCCGAATGTCCCAGAAAAATTATATCGATGGCGCCCGCCTCTGCCGAGGTATGGGTAATGTGCAAAAACAGAGATAAGGTATCCGTAATGAAGAGCGGCTGCCTTACCGGCTGCACCGGATGCAAACTCTGCGAGAAGAATTGCCCTGAGGCTGCCATCACCGTTACGAGTTTTTGCGCCGACATTGATTATTCCAAATGCACCTCCTGCATGAAATGCGCCGAAGTCTGTTCGATTCCGGTCGTGCATCCTGTTGCAAAATCGAAGAAAAATGAAAAACCCGAAAAAGCAAATCAGGAAGATACGGAGAGCGTTCAGGCATAATAACCTAATGAAAGATATTGATGAAATGACAGGCACGGAGCGGGCGGCGGCCCTGCTTGTAGCCCTTGGCCCCGAAAGAGCCTCCGACATACTCAAGCATCTTGATGAAGAAAGCATCCAGACGATAACGGCGGAGATAACAAAAATAGGACGCCTCGCTCCGGCTGATAAAGAAGACCTTATAGGCGAGTTTTTAATCTCTATCAAAAGAAGCAGCGCAGTTCTTCAGGCCGGCGAAGAAAGCGCGAAAGAAATACTTGAAAAAGCCTTCGGCCCCGAAAAATCTTCGCAGATACTAAAAAAAGTTTCGTCCAGAGATGTAGAAAAAGAATTCGACTTTTTCAAAGAGGCCGACCCGGATATACTCGCGCAGCTTATTCAAAAAGAAATCCCCCAGATTCAGATGACAGCCGTAATCCTGACATATATGCCGTCTGCCCTCTCGGCAGCCGTGATAGAAAAATTTCCTCCCAAAATTATGCGGCAGGTTGCCGTAAAAATGGCGCAGCTTGACTCCATTGTACCTGAGGCAGTAGTTGATTTGGTCAGAGGCCTCAAAGAAAAATACAAACAGTATCTTGAAAGCGCCAAAAAGGGCGTTTCTTCCGACGGCATGACCTCCCTGCTTGAAATTATGAGCTACATGAATGACGACGAAGAAAATAAACTGATGAAAAATCTTGAAGGCGCCATGCCCGGCATCTCTAAAGACATCCGCGACAGAGTAATAGTTTTCGACACAATTAATGACCTTACGAATAATGATATACGCGTACTTATAGACGAAATAAATGATGACAGCCTTATAGCGGTAGCCCTTAAAGGCGCCGATGAAAATATACGGTTTAGGCTTTTGCGCAATATGAGCCGCAACAGAGCAACCGATTTGCTTGAATATATGGAAAGAATCGGAGCGGTGCGCAAGACCGATGCGGAAGATTCCAGGAAAGATATTGTAAGAATAATGCGCTATTTGTATGAGAGCGGTATTATCCGTATCCCTAAACCCGGAGAAATTTATGTGGAGTAAGAATGGAATTCAGAGAATGGAATTTGCATGAAAACCTTCTCAGGGGGATTGAAGACGCCGGGTATTCTCAATGTATGCCCGTGCAGGAGATGACGTTAAGCAAGACGCTTCAGGATATGGATGTACTCGTTCAGTCTCAGACCGGTTCGGGTAAAACGGCTGCTTTCATTGTTTCTGTCTTTCAGCTTTTTCTGGAGGGGAAAAGACGCAGAACCCTTGCCATAGTGCCGACACGGGAACTTGCGGTTCAAATAGAAAAAGAAGCGCTGCTTTTGGGCAAATATCTTGATTTCAAGATTGCGAGTTTTTACGGCGGCGTCGGGTATTCTCAACAGGAAAAAGACCTTGAAGAAGGCGTCGATATAATTGTAGGGACGCCGGGACGCCTCATAGACCTCAGCCAATCGAAAAAACTTGATTTCCACGAAATAGATATTCTTGTAATAGATGAAGCCGACAGGCTCTTTGATATGGGTTTCCTGCCCGATCTGCGCAGAATGCTCAAAAAGATGAAACAGAAGGATGAGCGTCATACTATGCTCTTTAGCGCCACGCTCAACGATAGAGTAAGGCATCTCGCTTTGGAGTACATGAATGATCCGACCGATATTACCATTAACCCGGAAACCCTCACGGTTGACAATATAACCCAGGAACTCTATCATGTCGGGCGTTCCGAGAAAATAAATCTTCTTGTAGGGCTGCTCAGGCGAGTCAATCCCAACAGCGTGTTAATATTCACCAATACGAAACAGGCAGCGTTTGAAATTTCTCACAGGCTTGAGCTAAACGGTTTTAAATCGAAATACATCATAGGCGATCTTCCGCAGTCCAAGAGGCTCAAAATTATTGACGACATGAAGTCGGGCAAAATTCCGTTTCTTGTCGCTACCGATGTGGCAGCGAGAGGACTGCACATAGACGACCTGGAGCTTGTGATAAACTATGATTTACCTGAAGACTGCGAAAACTATGTTCACAGAATAGGGCGCACAGCGAGGGCCGGTAAATCAGGCAAGGCCATATCGCTTGCGTGCGAGCGGTATGTATACGGACTTGAAGCCATTGAAAGTTTCATTGACATGAAAATACCTGTAGTTTGGGCGGATGACAACCTTTTTGCCGATGACGCAAGCAAGGGAAAATACTTCAGCCTTGAAAAAGGCAAACAAAAAGATCCCGAATGGAGCGAAGACGACAGGCCCGCCAAACGAATCAGAGAAAAGAAAACCAAAAAAGACGTTCCTGCCGGGCATAGAGAAAAGAGACAGAGGACAGAGAAGCAGACTGCCGATACTAAAAGAGATAATAAAGGATATAAGGACAAAGAAGTTAAAAAGGCGGCTATGCCCAAGTCTATACGCAAGAGTTCGCTCAAAAAACGCTTGGAATACTATAACGAAAAATACGGCGAAAATTTCAGCGTGCCGGCAAAAGCGGCAGAGGCGCAGAGCGCCGGCAGAGTATCCCTGTTGGGAAGAATCAAAGGCTTTTTCAAAAGAAAGGATGACGGAGATTGACAATCTTTAAACAATTTTTGCTTGTTTCGATATGCTTCTTTTTTTCTGCCGCCGCTCTTTTTGCGCAAGAGAAAGATATAGAGACTCTTTCCGATATTGCCGCTTCAGTTGACGATTATACAGGCAAAAACATAGCTATGACGCTTAAATTGCGGAACATAAACGGCGTTTTTTTCACCATAACTTTCTATGACGGCAACAACCACGATATATCATTTGACCTTTCGGACGGCAAGACCTGGAAAAAGTTTGAGAAGCAGCTTCTTAACGCGCACGCGGGGATGAACTACAAAGTCAGCTTTATAGTGAAAGGCCCCGGCAATCCTGCCCTTCTCTTTGCCGAGCTTGTGTCTTTTGAGCCGGTAATACTTGAAATTATACCATAAGATAAGAAAAGGCAGAATAGCTGGGCGGCTATTCTGCCTTTGTTAGTCTAACGTGGTGTCAAGAATATACGATATAATCGGGAGGGAAATATCATATATGCCCGCCCTGTATTTATCGTCAAAACAGACGAAAAACTTTAGCAATTTTTTTAATAAGATTTATAAATGACAGGAAAAATAATAAGGGCATTCGGCAGGTACTATACCGTCAGCGGCGGCGGTGTTGAGATGAACGCCGTACTCAGAGGCAAGATAAAAAGCGACCCCCGCCTTAAAAAATTTTCCGAGCCGGCCGCAGTAGGAGACAATGTAGACTATACGGTTGACGCGGAAGGCCTTGCCGTTATAGAACATGTTCACGAACGCAGGAATGTTTTCACAAGAAAAGACAGAGGCAGCCCCAAGGAAGACCTCATCGCGGCCAATATAGATCAACTTTTTGTGGTACAGGCTTTTCGCGAGCCAAGGTTCAATTTGCGCTTCGCCGACCGCCTGCTCGTAAGGGCCGAAAAAGAAAATCTTCCGGCGGCTCTGTGCATGAACAAGGCCGATTTGTCGCTTCCGGAGGATATCGAATATATCCGAAATTACTACGAGGCCTCGGACGTCAGATTCGTGAACGCAAGCGCGCTGTCAGGCTATGGCAGGGACGAGCTGCTTGAATTGTGCGCGGGCAAGACTACCCTTTTCGCGGGCTATTCGGGCGTAGGGAAATCATCCGTCCTGAATATGCTGTTTCCCGGCATAGACCTTAAAACATCGGAGGTTTCCGAAAGTACGGGCAAGGGACGCCACACAACGACAAATGTCCGCCTTATCGCGATGGGGAAAAATATGTCGGTCATTGATACGCCGGGCATGAGGGAATTCGGCCTCTTGGATATAAAGCCCGAAGATTTAAGCGGATATTTCCCTGACATGCGCAAATATGAAGGGCTTTGCAGATTCGCGGTTTGCACTCACGACCACGAGCCAAATTGCCGGGTAAAAGAAGCGGTCGAAAACGGCGAAATACATATAGGACGCTACGAGTCTTACATCAATATTCTGTACTCAATAAAGGAATATTACGCCAATATGTATTGAGCGGGATTTCCGTACTTTGAAAAAGGAGAATTGAATCATGAAAAACAAAATCTTTGCTACAACCTTAATATACGCGCTAATCGCTCTCGCGAACTTTGCAATAGCAAAAGATGAAACGCTTAATTACCCAGACGGTTCAACTTACACAGGCCAGGTTAAAGACGGTAAAGCGAACGGAAAGGGAACGATGACTTATCCTGATGGCGGGAGATATGAAGGCCAATGGAAAAATGGTGAAAGAGACGGACGGGGAACGGAGACCTGGCCGGATGGTTCAAAATATGTAGGTCAGTGGAAAGACGGTAATCCACATGGAGAGGGAACGGCTGCTCATTCTGACGGAAGCATATATATAGGTCAATACAAAGACGGTGAAAAGCACGGAGAGGGAACATATACTTGGTCGGATGGCTCAAAATATACAGGCCAATACAAAGATGATGAAAAGCATGGGCAGGGAACGATAACTTGGCCTGACGGCGAAAAATATGAAGGCCAATGGAAAAATGGCATAAGACAAGGACAGGGAACGGCTACTTATTCTGACGGAAGGAAATATTCAGGTCAATTCAAAGATGACAAAAGGAACGGAGAGGGAACGATGATTTTTCCGAATGGCGACGAATATATAGGCCAATGGAAAAATGGTTTAAGACAAGGACAGGGAACGGCTATTTCTCCGTATGGTGAAAAATATGAAGGTCAATGGGAAGATGATAAACCGTATGGACATGGAACAATGACTTTTCAGGATGGCAGAAAATATGTAGGCCAAGTCAAAGATGGTTATAGGAATGGACAGGGAACAATGTATAACTCGAGCGGCAAGATAATTGAAAAAGGAACCTTTAAGGACGGCGAGTTTATCGGCAAATAGACGCGCTGGCCTGTGGAGCGATATACACCGCGCGATTATTCCGCAAAAAGATGTAAATACGTCATGATAAAACAATTAACAGAGAAAATCAAAAATAAACCCGCTGCCGGCAGGGCAATAGTTGTCGCTGTTATAGTCTTAGTATTAGCCTCAGGAATCCTTGTCTCATTCATTGCGGAACAACGGGCTGAAAAAGCCGCGCTCTCCTATAATAAAATAGTAAGAACAGAAGAAGACATATTGAAAGAGAATAAATTGAATTTGGCTGATTTTGTGAAATGCCCGTTTAATGAGAAGATTGAGGAGAATGCCGATTTCGCAAAATACTTTTTAAGAAAATTCGGCAAGCCCGATGAATTTAAAAAAGGATCGGCGTTTCCGGGTGACCTTAGCACAATAATTGAAGCAGAACAAACTCTATTGGGATATAATGGAAAATATAGATTTAAAATATGGAAGTGTGTAAGATATTTAGAATCAGGAAGTACGAGGAAATTTAAAACAATTAAGGAAATTCGTATATATTCCGTATCAGACGCTGATTTAAAATACGGACTTAACAGCGAGACGACTATAAAAGATATAGATAGATTATTTGGAAAGCCCAAAGACATTGAGAATTATACAAGAGAAAAAGACTCGCCTTATGCTGATACCCGATATTATTATGAGTACGATACTAATCCTTCCTCTACATCTATAGATATTTCCGAAAAAGAATTGTTCTGGTATAGTTTTGATCTTAGATTTAGAAATGGAACATTGTCAGAATTAGAGATAGAAACAAGAATTTACTAATACAAATTCGCCCGTGAGCCGGATACACAGCGCGGTTATTCTTTGAAGAGGTGATACGGTGAAAAAAATAATATTTTTGTGCGCAATACTTTCTTTGCTGAACTATTGCGAGACAAAAAAAGCTGAAACACTGACTTACCCCGACGGCACGGAATATGTTGGTCAGGTCAAAGACGGCAAACCGCACGGCAAGGGAACGATGACATGGACTAATGATTCTATATATGCAGGTCAATGGGAAGACGGAAAAATGCACGGATACGGAAGGCATACTTCCGTTTATTCTGAATACACGGGTCAATTTAAAGATGATGAATATCATGGAAAGGGAACAAAGACTTTTATAGATGGAGAAAAATATGCCGGCCAATGGGAAGACGGCCGGCCAAATGGGAAAGGAATACGTTATTACGCAAACGGCAAGTTAAAGCAAAAAGGATATTTTTACAATGGCCGCCATGTCGGTCAGCATAGCAGCTATATCACTCAGTTAAATAAATCACCTGATGATATAATACGGAATCTAAGGGACAAATTTACACCCAAATACGGAACAAATGAATGCGCACCATGGGAAGATATAATAAAAAGGCCGGAGTATGGGCAATTATCAAACGATAAAAGAGAAGAAGTACGTAAAGGCTATTTTAATTATTGTTCGGGCAAAAAAGAAGAAGATACGGATTATCATAAAGAGATGAATAAATTTTCCAAAAACGCTTTAGTGGCCGAAAAGGAGACCGGTCTGGGGGACTACATGAATTGTATTTCCGGAGACTGCCAAAACGGCGAGGGGACATTAGAATATTCCAAAGGTAGGATATATGAAGGCCAATTTAAAGACGGCCAAAGAGATGGAAAAGGAACAATGGATTGGCCGACCGGAGACCGATATACAGGTCAATGGAAAGATGATGAACATCATGGAACGGGAAAATATACTTATTCGGATGGAGACACATACACTGGCCAATGGAAAGATGGCAAAAGGCATGGGAAAGGAACTGAGATTAATATATTGAAGATGTTGGACGGGGAACGAAGATATACAGGCCAATGGAAAGACGACAAAAGGCATGGAGAAGGAACTGAGATTAATATAGCGAATGTGTTCAACATGGAAACAAGATATACAGGCCAATGGAAAGACGGCAGCTTTCATGGATATGGAACATATACCGGTACTGCCGGATATAAATACACGGGTCAATGGAAAGACGGTGAACACCATGGAGAAGGAACCTGTGTTTCTTCGGATGGTTCAAAATATACAGGTCAATGGTGCGATAGTAATATACACGGGGAGGGGACGATGATTTATACGGATGGCAGAAAATATACAGGCCAATGGGAGAAAAATGTCAGAAAAGGAAACGGAACGGAAGTCTACCCTGACGGAAGAAAATATGTAGGGCAATGGGAATATGATTATATGTATGGACAAGGAACGATGACTTACCCGGATGGGAAAAAATATACAGGCCAATGGGAACATGGTGACAGGCATGGAGAAGGGACAATGTATAACTCTAGCGGCAAGATATACCAAAAAGGAACTTTTAAGGATGACAAGTTTATCGGCAAATAATTGAACATGAACCTTCACATCGGCAAAATATTATTAATCATAGGAATAGCTCTGATTATTTTGGGGCTTATTCTTATTTTTGGGGAAAAGATTCCGCTGCTGAAATATTTCGGCAGACTCCCGGGCGACATCCGCGTAGAAAAAGAGAATTTTTCATTCTACTTCCCTGTCGCGACTTGTATAATTTTAAGCGTAATTATTACTATCGCATTAAAGATAATCTCAAAGTTCAGGTAATGAGCAAATATTTAACCTGCATTATATTGTTTACCGTCCTTCTATCCGCCGAAGTTTACCCGGCTGATTCGTCGCCCTATAAACTTTCAGCCGCCGCGGACAGCCTGCTCATTGGCTCGGGCGCCGCTCTGCTGGCTTTATCTTTTTATACCGGTAAAAAGGTTGACCCGTTGACTGATGACGAAATTGCCTCTCTCTCAAAGAACGATATAAATAAATTCGACCGCTCCGCCGCAAATAACCGGTCGCCGAATGCCGATAAATGGAGCGGCGCAACCCTCGCCTCCGCGATAATTTCGCCTGCCGCTTTTTTATTAAACGACAAAACGAGGGATGACTTTCTAATCTTAGGCGTGATGTACGGAGAATCCCTGCTTATCACAAACGGATTAAACATGACCATAAAGGGTATTGCGCAGAGGAAACGACCGTTTACCTATAACCCTGACGCGCCGTACAGCGATAAAAAAAAGAAAGACGCCGTGCTCTCGTTTTATTCGGGGCACACCGCCAATGCTTTTAATTCCGCGGTATTCGTTAGTACGGTTTTTTCAGATTATTACCCTCAGAGCCAATGGCGTTACGCGGTATGGGGAACAACTCTTCTGGCCGCGTCCGTTACAGGTTACTTACGATATTATTCGGGAAAACATTACCCGACTGATATTATCGCGGGCGCGATAATCGGCGGCATAACAGGCCGGGCAATACCCGCATTGCACAGAAATAGAGACGGTATATCGGTTTCCATGACATTCGGGGAGGAGAGCGCGATTAGCGTAAGGTTTCACTTTTAAGCCGCAAGGCGCGCGGATGACGCGGGTGAAAAAATATTATTTTTTCTTTTTCTTATCTTTCTCTTCGGATTCTAAGGCCTGTTTTCCCGCGTCAATGACATTTTTAAGTTTAGAGGCTTCTTCGGTTTCGCCGAAAAGAACGTGTATTTTGCGCAAAGAAGACAAAAGTTCAAGGGTCTTTTTCATATCGTCGCGAGCCTTGCCCGCAAGCTCGTACTTTGTACGGTACTGTTTGGCTGCCTCGTTGAGAGAATCCATGGCAAGGGTCATAAGCGCCTTGCGCTCCTTATAAAAAGGCGTCCTCGGATCGCGCAGCTTCGCGACATCGGAAAAGTTTGTAATGTTTTTGGTAATGACCGCCACCCTCGCCTGCAATTCGACAAAAGACCAGCGCCATTTGGACCCCCCGCTCATCAGTTTGTTGTCTTCCTCAGAACCAACTCCTCCGACCTTTATGTTCAGGTCGTCAAAAAGGGAATGCAGTTTCGTTATAAACCTGAGTATTTGAGCCGGATCAAATTTATCCAAATAAACAAGATATTCGTCATTGGCCTTGAGCGAACGATCGACTTCCTTGCCGACAATTTCCTCAAGAAGCTGGACAACAAGGTAAAAGCCTTTCCTTGCCTCGTTGAGCGAGGCATCGTTTTTTATGCCCAGCATATCCACCGAAATGTCGCTCATCTTAAGGTAGAGTTCCACTACTTTGATATAATAGGTGGACAACTCAAGGCAGTAGTAGGCCTTCACATTTTTTGCCGCTTTGGTTTTTTTGGGAGTGGCCTCTTTAACATGTTTTTGATAATTATCAATGAGGACTTTTATGTCCTTTATCTCGTCGTTATAAGCGGCCTTTTCTGCTTTTCCTATTGCCATAAGTAACCCCGTTCAAATAATTCAAACATTGCGTAATACTGTCAAGAATTTTTAAAATCAAAAAAATTCTTTCCACCTTTTGTCAACACGCTTTACTGTATCCTCATCGCTCACAAGCTCATCAGGATACCAGGGCTTCATGCGCGCGTCAATCACTATGGGGAATTGATATTCAATATTATTGCCGCGCGCAATCTTGGTCGCGTATATATCCCATGCCGGATCAAAGCGCGTAAAAACCGTCCAAAGAAATCCGGCTGTATCGCGCACATCATTGACATCATCGACAAGCACAACAAAGGGCCAATTGCCGAGATTGGCTTTATCGGAAGCGAGCTTCTCTCCGAGCTTGGGGCTCTCCTTATACGAACGCCCGGAAAGCGCGAGGCAGCCCTGGCAATATAAATCTATTTTATTGATGCCGGGTATTTTCTTTTTGCCGGTATACGCGTGCGGAAGAACGCGCCGCTTTTCTCCGGTTCCCATTATTATGGCCTTGCTTCCCTCGTTATACATACGCCCCGTATAGTCGAGGGTATCCATTGAGGTTTTGCCTATTATTACAAGGTCGCGCTCGGGCGAAAACCTTTCAAGCACCGCTATAAGAAGCTGCCTGAAATCTTTAAGGTTTACCGAAGAATCCGTCAGCATGAGTATCTTGGTAAGCGACAACTGTCCCTCGCCGAGAATTCTGAATCCGTGCGCGAGGGCCTCCCGTGAATAGGTCTCGCGCACAATAGCCGCTGTCAGGGAATGGTAGCCGGTTTCGGCGTAGTTCCACAATTCCCGCACCCCGGGCATAATAAGCGGAAACAGCGGAGCGAGTAACTCCTGCATCCACTCTCCTATGTAGTAATCCTCCTGACGCGGCTTGCCCACAACTGTAGCCGGAAACACGGCATTCTTTCGATGGTAAACCTTTTGTACCTGAAATACCGGAAAAGGGTGCGCCAAAGAGTAATATCCGTAATGGTCGCCGAAAGGTCCTTCGTTCTCGCGGATTTTCGGAGGCACATTTCCGCAGATAGCAAATTCGGCCTCGGCGACAAGCGGATGCGGATGTCCCGGAACCTTGACAATGTTGAGCTTGTCATCCATCAAAAACGACGCGTATAAAAGTTCGGGCACATATTCAGGCAGCGCGGTTATGGCAGCCACAGTAAGCGCCATCGGGCCGCCTATAAACAACGTGAGGGGCAGAGCCTGACCTTTACGCTCGGCCGCGCTGTAATGGAAGCCCCCGCCCTTATGTATCTGCCAGTGCATTCCGGTCAGGTCTTTTCCTTTTATTTGTATTCGGTACATACCGAGATTATGGAGACCTGTTTCGGGATGCTCGGTATAGACAAGCGGCAGCGTCACAAAGGGGCCGCCGTCGCCCGGCCAGCTTGTAAGCGCCGGAAGTTTCGTAAGGTCGGCCGGCTCCTGAAGAAATTCAAGAACCGGCGCGGCGCGGCGGCCTACGCTACGAAGCCCTGTCTTGCGCAGCGGAAAGAGCCAGTCTCTTTCGGCCCAGAGCTTCCTCATGCTTAACGGCATAAGACGGTTTGCCGCTTCCGCCGCCTTTTTTATCACCATGCCGGGCCTGTCGCCCATAACAAGCTCTACCCTTTTGCGGGAACCGATAAGGTTCGTTGCAACCGAAAAGGCGCTTCCCTTTACATTCGTAAAAAGAAGCGCGGGGCCGGATTCGGCAACCACGCGGCGCTGTATTTCGGCAATCTCAAGGTGCGGGTCAACCGGCGCCTCTATTACCTTGATTTCGCGCTCTTTTTTTAAAAGTTCCAGAAAGGAACGTAAGCTATCCTGCATTTGTTTTTCCTTGTTTAAAGTTTTTTATTCACCGCCGCAGCAGACGCTGTTCCAATCGGCCTTGGTTGGCAGTGTTGCCTCTGTCCAATTTATTCCATCTTCGGAATATGCGACTCTTTGGGTATCTCCTTTCCTGATATCGCCCTCTACAGCCAAAAACTTACCGTTACCATAGCAAACGCTATTCCACAAGCATCCATCAGGTAAGGGTGTCGCTGCCCATTTGACTCCATCGGAAGAATATGCCGCATTATTGTTACCATAACATACACTTACAAATTTACCATTACCATAACAAACGCTATTCCAACCTCTATCAGGTAATCTTGTTGCTGTCCAATTTATTCCATCTTCGGAATATATCGCTTCGCCACTGCCATATTCAATAATGGCTACTGTTACAAACTTACCATTACCATAACAAACGCTGCTCCACATGCCTCCATCCAACAATGCTATCTCTGTCCATTTAATTCCATCGTAAGAATATGCACCTCTATCACTATAATGGGCTACAGCTATAAATTTACCATTACCATAGCAAACACTACACCACTTATCTTCATACGGTAGTGTTGTCTCTGCCCATTTGACTCCATCGGAAGAATATGCTGCTTTATCACTACTATAAGCTACAGCTATAAACTTACCATTACCATAACAAACACTGAACCAAAAAGTTTCATCCGACAATATTGAAGCGGTCCAATTGATTCCATCAGTAGAATATACCGCTTTATTGCTATCAGCGGCTATTGCTACAAACTTACCGTTACCATAGCAAACGCTATTCCATTTTGCTTCAAACGGCAATGTTGCCGTCTTCCAATTTATTCCATCTTCGGAATATGCCGCTTTATTGCTATCAGAGGCTATCGCTACGAACTTGCCTTGCTTCTTCTGAGCAGCCTCCGGCTGCGTGAGATTATTGCTTTTATTATTACTGCATCCGGCAATAGCGCCAAACATAACCGCTAACGTTAAGATGCAAATTATTCTGCTTTTACAATTCTCGGTTTTCATGAAATATCCTTTTGTCTGAACTATGATTTTTGTGATTTATATGATTCATATAATTTATCATTCGCACCAAAAGCTACAAGTTTTTTATTCACCGGCGTAGCAAGCGCTTATCCAATAATCATCATACGGCAGCGTTGTTGTTTCCCATTTGATTCCATCTTCGGAATACGCCGCCTTGTTACTATTATTGGCCAGAGCTATAAACTTACCATTACCATAACAAAGGCCTAACCATGTTACATTATACGGCATTTTTACCTCTGTCCATTTGACCCCATCTGTAGAGTATGCTGCTTTGCTCCCCAAAGATACAGCTACAAACTTATCGTTACCATAACAAATGTTCTTCCAAAACGCCTGGATTGGCATTCTTGCCGTGACCCATTTGATTCCATCAGTAGAATATGCCGCTTTATTGCTCAAAAAGGCTACAGCCACAAACTTACCGTTACCATAACAAACCCTGGCCCAATTATCTTTATTCGGCATACTTGCCTTTCTCCATTTGATGCCATCGGTAGAGTATGCCGCCTTATTACTCTCATCGGCTACTGCGACAAACTTACCATTACCATAACAAGCAGTAACCCAATTGTCTTTATTGGGCATTGTTGTATCTGTCCATTTGATGCCATCAGCAGAGTACGCCGCCCTATTGCTATGATAATCTACCACTACAAACTTATCGTTACCATAACAAATACTATTCCAATAGCCTTCTTTTGACATTTTTGCTGCTGCCCATTTGATTCCATCAGCAGAGTACGCCGCTTTATCACTGCCTGAAAAGCTTAAGGCTACAGCCACGAACTTACCCTTGCCATAACAAACGCTAGCCCAAGAGTCTTCATCCGGCATACTTACAGCTGTCCATTTGACTCCATCAATAGAATATGCCGCTTTATTGCTGCCGTTAGCTATTGCCACAAACTTAGGCTGCTCCGCAGGATTACTGCATCCTGCAATAAGATCTGCGACAAGTATAACTGCCAGTGCCAGTGTTGGAATTATTCTGTTTTTACAATTTC
>Ga0082212_10006634_pt1 | contig 15498 bp, 9 predicted proteins | sample TergutNt197P3_FD_71548 | JGI IMG/M metagenome (GOLD analysis project Ga0082212, IMG submission 71548) | Neocapritermes taracua P3 segment gut microbial communities from Petit-Saut dam, French Guiana - Nt197 P3 | ecosystem: Host-associated > Arthropoda: Insects > Digestive system > Gut ...
CCTTTGTCCAGGTAGATTCAAGTATTTCCCGTAAATTCGGCGGTACCGGCCTGGGCCTCGCCATTTCAAAAAAAATCGTAGAGATGCTGCAAGGCAACATTCATATCGAATCACAGGTAGGCAAGGGATCAACCTTTAGCTTTACCATAAAGGCGGAAGTACCAGGGCGGTCGGAGGAAACAACCGAAGATGGTTTTGAGAAAGTAAAAGAAACCACGGTAAAAGATTTTTCGGGGAAACGAATACTTCTGGCGGAAGATGTAGAGATTAACAGGGAAATTGTCATTGCCCTTCTGGAAGATTTCAAGGTAGAAATTATAGAGGCGGAAGACGGACAGCAGGCTTTTGACAAATTTGCCGCTAACCCGGAAGAATTCGACCTTATTTTTATGGACATACACATGCCCGGGGTGAATGGCTATGACTCCGCAAAACTCATCCGCTCTCTGGATCATCCTTGCGCAAAAACCGTTCCGATCATTGCAATGACGGCTAACGTCTTTAAAGAAGACATCGAACACTGTCTTGCAGCGGGGATGAACAGCCACATAGGAAAACCTCTGGACTTCAATGAAGTAATAGCGGTCTTAAATAAATACCTTGGGAGCAGTCAATGAGCATCAAGACATTTCCTTTGTCCAGGGATCAACTGGAGACCCTGGCCGGACAGTACCCGACTCCCTTCTACCTTTATGATGAAAAAGCAATACGAAAAAACGCGCAAGCGCTGCTTGCGGCTTTTTCAGTCTTTCCGGATTACAAAGAACACTTCGCGGTAAAAGCCCTGCCCAATCCCTATATCCTGAAAATTCTCTCAGATGAAGGCATCGGCGCGGATTGTTCGAGCATGACCGAATTACTCCTGGCAGACATGGCGGGAATGAAGGGCGAAGAGCTGATGCTGACCGCAAACGAAACTCCGGCAAAAGAATATATAAAAGCCCGGGAGCTTGGAGCGATCATCAACCTGGATGATTTTACCCATATTGATTTTCTGGAAAAAGCTCTCGGGAAAACAAGCGGTCTGCCGGCGCTGGTTTCCTGCCGCTACAACCCCGGTCCCCTGAAAGAAGGGAACGCCATCATCGGCAAGCCCGAAGAAGCCAAATACGGTTTTACCCGGGAACAGCTTTTTGAAGGGTATAAGCTGCTGAAAGCGAAAGGGGTAAAACGCTTCGGCCTTCACACCATGGTAGCGTCTAACGAACTCAGCCTTGATTATCACCTGGAAACAGGACGGCTTCTCTTTGAACTTGCCACAGAGGTAAAAGCAAAGTGCGGCATTAATCCGGAATTCGTCAACCTAGGCGGAGGCCTGGGAATTCCCTACAAGCCCGAACAGGAAGCGGTGAGCTGGGAAGAGCTGGCAAAGGGCCTAAAAAAACTCTATGACGAAATCATTGTGAAGGGCGGACTCGAAGGGATGGCTATTCACACTGAGTACGGCCGGCCCATCACAGGCCCCTATGGCTGGCTCGTTGCCCGGGCAATCCACAAAAAAGAAATCTACCGCAACTACATCGGCCTTGACGCATGTATGGCCGACCTCATGCGCCCGGCTCTCTACGGGGCTTACCACCACATCACCATCCCGGGGAAGGAGAACGTCCCCCCGGAAAAAACCTACGACGTTGTGGGGAGCCTCTGTGAAAACAACGACAAATTCGCAATACAGCGAAAATTGCCCGGGATTGAAGTAGCGGCTGACGGAGGCTCCGGGGACTTTGTGGTAATACACGATGCCGGAGCGCACGGCCGGTCAATGGGCTTTAACTACAACGGCAAGCTCCGCTGCGGGGAACTGCTCCTCAGACCGGATGGATCAATCACCCAAATCCGCCGCCCCGAAACAGTGGAGGATTACTTTGCCACTTTGGATTTACACGCTTTGAAAACTTTTGAATAAGAACCTCACGCAGAGGCACAGAGAACACAGAGAAAGAAAAAAGAATTCTAATTATTTTACTTTGCGTTCTTTGCGTTCTTTGCGCCTCTGCGTGAGAAAATTCGAGATAAAGATTATGAAGTATTTACAAGGAGAACGTTATGCTAAAGAGAAACCCCTGTATCGCGAATATAAAGGCGGGATATTTATTTCCCGAGATTGCCAAGCGGAGGCGGGAATACGCAGCAGCCCATCCGGAGGCACGCATCATAAGCCTGGGTGTGGGAAATACTACGGAGCCAATACAGCCGCATATTGACGCTGGTCTTGTAGAAGGAGCCAGAAAGCTAGGGACAGTGGAAGGGTATTCCGGCTATCAGGACGAAGGGCTTCTCTCCCTCAGGGAAAAAATCTCCGAAGTTTTTTACGGCGGTCAATTCACGCCGGACGAGATCTTCATTTCCGACGGGGCCAAATGCGACATAGGCAGATTACAACTCCTCTTCGGTGCCGGAACCTCAGTTGCGGTCCAGGATCCTTCATACCCTGTCTACGTGGATGGCTCTGTACTCATCGGCGCCGCGGGCGGCTGGCAGGACTCCGGCTATAAGGGCATCACCTACCTTCCCTGTACCGCGGAAAACGGCTACTTCCCCGACCTCTCCCGTCTGCCACCTAACTGCCTTATCTACTTCTGTTCCCCCAACAACCCTACCGGCGCTGTTTCAAGCCGGGAACAGCTTGGCGTACTGGTAAAAGCAGCGCAAAAAAACAGTTCCGTCATTATCTTTGACGCGGCCTACACGACGTATATCCGGGACAACAGTTTGCCAAAAACCATTTTTGAAATTGAAGGGGCGAAAACCTGCGCAATCGAAGTCAATTCCTTCAGCAAACCCGCGGGCTTTACCGGTGTCCGCCTGGGCTGGACTGTGGTTTCAAAGGAGATGAAGTACGCAAGCGGGGAAAGTGTCAACGCGGACTGGGCCAGGATCATGAGTACGGTTTTTAACGGCGCTTCCAACATCGCCCAGGCTGGCGGCCTCGCGGCACTGGACAATGAGGGTATAAAGGAAGTGCGCTCCCTCTGCGATTTTTATCTTGGAAATGCGAAACTCATCAGGGTAGCTCTGGAGAAGCTGGGCCTCACCTGCGTAGGTGGTGACAATTCCCCTTACATCTGGACCCGTTTCCCCGGCAGGGACAGTTGGGAAGTCTTCTCGGAAATTCTTGATAAATGCCAGGTTGTCACCACTCCCGGCTCAGGCTTCGGCCCGGCCGGACAATCCTTCATCCGCTTCTCCGCCTTCGGCCACCGCGCCGATGTGGAAGAAGCCTGCGCCAGGCTGGAACGATTAGGTAACCTCAGCTCCCTTGCTCTTGGCCGCTCTTTGATATAGAATGTGCAGTAATAATAGCAAATAAGGAGTTCAAATGAAAGTTCAGGATCTAAAACACGCAAAGTTAAAAAAATGGATCGAAGAGGCTGCTGCCCTCATGACCCCGGATTCGGTGGAAGTCTGTGACGGCACACAGGCTGAATATGACCGGATGATCAAACTCCTGCTGGATGCGGGACTTGCCACACCGCTCAAATCAAGGCCGCATAGTTACCTGTTCCGTTCGGACCCCTCGGACGTGGCGCGGGTGGAAAGCCGTACCTATATTGCCAGCAAAAACGAAAGCGACGCCGGCTTTACCAATAACTGGATCGATCCGGTAAAACTGAAAGAAACAATGTCAGGCCTGTATAAGGGCTGCATGAAGGGCCGGACCATGTACGCTATCCCATTCTCCATGGGGCCTGTGGGTTCGGATATCGCCAAAATCGGCGTTGAGATTACCGATTCGCCCTACGTTGTGGTGAATATGCATATTATGACCCGTGTGGGAACCAAGGTCCTTGATGTCCTGGGCCCGGACGGGTTCTACGTACCCTGTTACCATTCCATTGGGAAGCCGCTTGCCGCAGGTGAAAGCGATAACGGCAAATGGCCCTGCGCCCCAATAGAAGACAAGTACATCAGCCACTTCCCTGAAACCTACGAGATATGGTCCTACGGTTCCGGTTACGGCGGAAACGCCCTGCTCGGGAAGAAGTGTCTGGCCCTGCGTATCGCATCGGTACTGGCAAGGGACGAAGGCTGGTTTGCAGAGCACATGCTCATCCTTAAGATCACCAACCCCAAGGGTGAATCAAAATACATCACCGGCGCCTTGCCATCAATGTGTGGCAAGACCAACCTGGCCATGCTCATCCCCACCCTGCCGGGCTGGAAAGTCGAGACCATTGGCGACGACATCGCCTGGATGAAATTCGGCGCCGATGGCAGACTCTACGCGATCAATCCCGAATCGGGATTCTTCGGCGTGGCTCCCGGTACCAGCGATCATTCCAATTACAACGCAATGCGATCAATCGAAAAAAATACGATCTTCACCAACTGCGGTCTCACCGAAGATGGCGATATCTGGTGGGAACAGATCGGTCACGGCGCGCCAGGCAAGGAGATCATCGACTGGAAGGGCCAGAAGAAGCCCGCCCCCCAAACAGACAAGAGCCCCAAAGGTGAGGAAATCGCCCATCCCAACGCCCGCTTTACAGCCCCCGCCGGTCAGTGCCCGGCTATCGCACCCGAATGGGAAGATCCCAAAGGCGTGCCCATCAGTGCCTTCCTCTTCGGCGGACGCCGCCCCAGCACTATCCCCCTGGTAAACCAGAGTAAGAGCTGGATACACGGTGTATTTATGGGCTCCATCACCGGCTCGGAAGTTACCGCTGCGGCGCTGGACCTTGCGGCAGGCATCCGCCGCGACCCCTTCGCCATGCTGCCCTTCTGCGGCTACCACATGGGTGACTATTTCGCGCACTGGATCAAACTCGGCAAGAAAGCCGAAGCCGAAGGCCACGGCGACAAACTGCCGAAGATCTTCTTCACGAACTGGTTCCGCAAGGACAAGGACGACCACTTTATGTGGCCCGGCTACGGTGAGAATTCCCGTGTACTGGCATGGATTTTCGATCGCTGCAACGACAAAGATAACTATGTGGAAACTGCAATCGGTAACCTGCCCAAACCCGGCTCCATTGAGCCACCCGCCGGCGTAAGCGAAGAAGTGATGAAAGAACTCTGCGCAATAGATACTGAAGGCTGGAAAAAGGAAATCGCCGACATCAGGGAACATCACTATCCCAAGTTTGGCGACAAACTTCCCAAGGAGCTTGCCTCGGAGCTTGATGCGATTGAGAAGAGATTGAACAGCTAATTTGCCGAAGTAAATTAACTTGGGGGTTTTGTGCTATCCCTATGGGATAGGCAAAACTCCATGGATGGCAGATAACAGAAGCGCGGAGACCTAAAAGGGTTTCCGCGTTTTTTGTGTCCATTCCCTGCCTTTACGAAGTATACTGTTCACTGGAGGTACTGTTTTGCAAACGCTATTGTTACTCTCTGACAAGGATAATGTACTCACCTCTACGGGCGTTATAAAAAAAGGAGAGATTCTGAACTACACCGGGGGTACGATAACAGCGGTAAACGATATCCCCATCTACCATAAAATAGCCAGGGCGTTTATACCGGCGGGAAGCGAATTGTATAAGTACGGGGAGGTCATCGGCATCGCGTCCAGAGACATTCAACCCGGGGAACATGTCCACATCCACAATCTGGAAGGGGCGCGTGGGCGCGGCGACAAAAAGGGGAATTGATTTGGAAATATTCGGATACGCAAGACAAGACGGTTCATTTGGTATACGCAATCATCTGGTTGTAATGGCTGTCTCTGCCTGTGCGGCTGAAACAGCCAAAAACATCGCAAACCATGTCCCTGGAGCTGTCGCACTGACACACCAGCACGGCTGCTGTCAAATCGGCGAGGATTTAAAACTTTCTGTGAACACACTAATCGGACTGGGTAAAAACCCCAATGTGGGAGCAGTATTAGTTCTTGCCCTCGGGTGTGAAGGGATACGGGCAGACGAAGTTGCCCGGGCAATTGAAAAATCCGGCAAACCTGTGGCGGTACTTGTGATTCAGGAAAACGGCGGAACGCTGAAAACTGCGCAGGAAGGCGTACGTATCGCCTCCAAGATGGCGCGGGATCTATCTGATCAGAAAAGGACTCCCTTTCCGGTTGGCGAACTCATTCTGGGTTTGGAATGTGGCGGCTCCGATCCAACCTCCGGAATTGCCGCGAACCCGGTAATCGGGGAATGTTCAAACTTGCTGATCGCGCATGGCGGTTCCAGCGTTCTCAGCGAGACCACGGAAATGATCGGAGCGGAACATCTTTTGGCGCGCCGCGCCATTAACAAAGAGGTTGAAAACAGATTTCTGGAAATGGTCAGAAACATGGAAAACCGTGTCATAGAGATGGGGCATGACCTGCGCGGCACCCAGCCGTCCCCGGGTAACATTGCCGGTGGCATCTCCACCATTGAGGAAAAATCCCTGGGCTGCATCTACAAGTCCGGCAGTGAACCGCTTCAGGGTGTTGTAGACTTTGCCCAGGAAATCCCCAGACAACCCAAAGGACTGTATTTCATGGACACACCCGGTGAAGACATCTGCTCGGTAACGGGGATGGTCGCGGGAGGAAGCCAGCTTGTCGTGTTTTCCACCGGGCTGGGTACACCCACCGGTCATCCTATCGCCCCTGTGATCAAACTAACGGGAAACAACGATACATACAATAAAATGCTTGACAACATCGACTTCAACGCCGGCACAATACTCACCCAGGGGGAAAGCATCACTGCCAAAGGCCGTGAACTATTCGACATGGTGCTTGAAGTTTGTAACGGAAAACTCACCAAAGCGGAGAGTCTCGGTCACAGGGAGTTCGGACTGTATCGTATTGGATATACGTTTTAAGGGTTTCCAGAACACGAACACTCCACCTTTGAGATCGTGATTCGTTAAGGTAGTATTCCCGGGCTTCTTCACTGTCAAGACGCATAATCAGGCGAATGTGCGACCAGCTCAATTCGATTTGTCTTTAGTAAAAGCGGAGGTCCGGAGTACCCAGTCCGATTTGGTATAACCACTGTGGTTGTCCAAGGAAACGCCGTATTTATTCTATTGTTTTGTATACTACTGGATCTCAGTCTTAAAATAGAACATATCACCAGGCAGGGCAGAACAGTGGGTTCGGAAGAATATCTGGAATTCCCTGGCTTCGGAGACGTGTGAGAAGATCATTATCTAAAGTGGAGAAATGGCCCAGCATCTAAAGTCGGTAATATTGTTATGTAAAAATAATATGACTTACTTTAGATGCTTGGCGGCTCCGAAGCCAGATTCAACAGGCATTCTTCCGGTTCCACTGATCTGCCCTGTATGGCGAAATGTACAATTTAAATAGTCGGCGAATCAGGCTTTTGCAAGCAACCCGTACAGCTTCCCCGACACAGTATACTGGTTTTCTTTGGTAAGAAGCACGGCGATTCCTTCCTCTTTGGAAGCTTCCAGCATGTCTTCCGGAATGGGACGGGAATTGCAGATGATGATAACAGAGATATTGACCAATGTGGCTACGGCTACGGTATTCTTGTGGGCCTGAATGGTGATGAGGGCGCCGCCGTCTTTGGCGTTTGCCATAACATCGGAAAGGAGGTCTGATGTGTATGCGCCGGAAAGGTCCGTGTCCTCAAATTCTTCCTGAACGATCTTCGTTCCGAGCGCTTGCGCGACTTCGCGTATTGTCATAGATCTATTCTACCTTTTCGGAATTAAAATATATAACCGAACGAACCGAGGTACCCACACCCTGAGTGGATTCAATAGAAAACTCATCTGAAACCCGCTTTGTGTTTGGTATTCCCATTCCCGCGCCAAACCCCAAAGATCGGATATACTCGTCCGCGGTGGACCATCCCTCCTGCAGCACAAGGTTAATGTCCTTAATACCGGGGCCCTTGTCGACTGCATTAATAATTACTTTATCCGGCTGAATGGAACATCTGATGGTTCCTCCAAGCGAATGAACTACCTGGTTTATTTCCAGTTCGTAACTTGCAATGGCTACCCGCCGGATGACCTGAGGATCGATATTCCGGTTTTTTAAAGCTTTCTTTATCTCCGTAGAGGCTTTTCCCGCAAGTTCAAAATCAAAACGCACGGTGGTAAATTCCATCTCGGAAAACTTGTCCGGGGTATGGGAATTTTTTTGGTGAATTTTTTCAAGGCGCAGAACTTCCCTGTTCATTTCCATAAGGAGGGTCCGAACCACATCTTTGGATGAGAGGATTCCCACCAGTTCCTTTTTTTTATTCAGCACCGGAAAACGACCGTAATTGTATTTGTTGAGATAGGAAACCGCAAATGACAGAGGCATGTCGTCTTGCAGCACAATGACGTTTTTTGTCATATGGTTCTCAACGAGCTCGTCAATGTGGTCCTTTTCCAGAGCCATGATAATATCTTCAATGGAAACAATGCCTACAAGACTGTTTTCTTCGGCGATGGGAAGGCCGGTGATGTGGTTTTCCCGCATAACGGCCTGGACGTGGCGCATAGAGTCAGTTTTTTTCGCAGAAATTACCGCGCTACTCATTACGTCTTTGATTTTTAGCTGGTAAATAAGCTCCAGTACAACTGAAGGGGAATCAACGGTACTGATGGGAATATCGTCAGCAAGCTGGCTACCTTCGGTTTTCGGCTTCGAGTCCGGAATTACAGGCGTGTCACTCACTTTTGCGTCCTTTTTTCACTTATTCAAAAAATACTTTTCAATAACTTCCGCTACGCCATCCTCATCGTTGGAATGGTCAGTCACAAAATCGGCAATACTCTTTATCCGCTCGTCCCCGTTTATCATAGCCACGCCAATACCGGCCCAGCGAATCATGGCTTCATCGTTCATGGAATCCCCGATAGCCATTACCTGGTCGGCGCTTACATTCAGGATTTCCGCAACTTTAGCCAATGCGGTTCCCTTGTCTGTTTCATCGGGCATTAACTCCAGAAAAAACGGCCGGCTTGTCAGGATATTTATTTTTTTCCCCAGATAGGTCCGGACAAGATCGCCTATTTTATCAAGAGTACCGGGGTCACCGGGCACGATGAGCTTATAACAACCGTCACCCGCCATTTCTCTGAAATGTTCCACTACCACCTGGCGGAAACCGGTCGCCTTTTCATCAATATCCGAATATTCATTATGTTTGGAGATATAAATTATATCTTCATCATACATCTGTAACGGGAAACCTTCGGCATCGGCCAGGTCGCATATAGCCAAAACTGTCTGTGTATCAAGCTTCGCCTCATGGACAATATTGCCGGTATGACTTTCAAGAATAAGCGAACCGTTATTGGTTATGAGATAACCCGGTCTATTATGCAGATTCAGAAGCCGTGAAAAATGATTCATGGATTCTTCGATACGCCCGGAAGCCAAAACAATCGTTACTCCCATCTGTTCGGTACGCCTTATGGCGTCTTTCGTCCGATACGAGATGGTAAGATCCGAACGCAAAAGAGTGTCATCCAGATCCAGAGCGAGTATTCGCAATTCTTTTGGTACTGTAGCCTGCATGGTTAATCCTCGTTATCTTCATAAACAATCGGTTCACTCTCGGCATCTACTTCGGCGTCTTCAACTGTGAAATCATCATTCGTAAGCTCCGCGGCTTTTTCAAGTTTGCGCTTCTCCAAAATTTCGCTCACATATTCATCTAAATCCTGCTGGTCCTCGTCAAAAAGTTTTACTTCCCGGTATCGTTTCATACCCGTTCCTGCCGGAATGGGATGACCAATAATAATATTTTCTTTGAGGCCCCGGAGGTAGTCGGTAGATCCGGCGATAGCCGCATTGGTAAGCACCCTTGTAGTTTCCTGGAAACTCGCTGCGGAAAGGAATGAGTCGATATTAAGAGCCGCTTTGGAGATCCCCTGGAACACAGGCCGGGCGACCGCAGGCTGTCCGCCTTCGTTAATAACTCGGTTGTTTTCTTCTTTGAAGCGGTACTTATCAATCAACTGGCCGTAGATGAACCTGGTATCTCCAACACGCACAATCTCTACCTTTCTCATCATCTGGCGTATAATGACACCTACGTGCTTGTCATTGATGGACACGCCCTGAAGAAGATAAACGTGCTGAATTTCATCCATCAGATAGCTCTGGAGCTTCGACTCTCCCAGTATATGAAGAATATCATGAGGATTGATTGCGCCCATGCATAAGGGTTCTCCGGCTTCCACGGTATCGCCATCCCTCACCAAATGCCGTTTGGTCATGGGAATCAGATGCTTATATTCCTTACCGAACGCGTCTCTGACAATAAGAATCCGTTTACCTTTGGCAATGCCCTTAAAGAGGACAACTCCCGAAACCTCTGCCAGGACCGCCGGGCTTTTGGGCTTGCGGGCTTCAAAGAGTTCGTTGACCCTGGGCAAACCGGATGTGATATCCATGGCCTGAGCCGACTCTTTGAGAGTCTTGGCGACAGTGCGTCCCGCCCTGATCTTTTCACCCTCATCCACCTGTAAGATGGCCCCTCCGGGAAGGGAGTATGAAGCAACCGTGTTTTCATCGTCATCGACGATAATGATCCGCGGCTGTTTTTCGAGCTGCTGGATGTCGGTGATACGTCTTTCCACTCCCCTTTCCTCATCGATTTCTTCCCTGAGGGTGGTACCGGGTATAATATCTTCGTAACGGACTGTTCCACTGGCTTCCGCGATAATGGGGTCAGAAAACGTATCAAAAGTCGCTATCGTTTTTTCCGCCTCTACCACATCTCCTTTCTTTACAATCAATTCAGAGCCGTTCCGGATTTCGATTTTTTGATCCTGCCCTATGAGGTAGAGAATCGTTCCTTTCTCATCATTAACAACCATTGCCAGGGCATTTTCGGAAGAGATGAGCTGTTCCTTCCCCCTTCTGATTATTGGAATTCCACGAATTACCCTTTGGCCATTTTCAACGAGGAGCTCATCCCTGCTTTCCAGTTGATGCTTCTCCATTATTCTGCTTACTACCGCATGGCCTTTCCTCGTGAAAAGCCGGACTCCGGTTGGCTCCCCGGTCTTTTCATCCACCCTTTCTACATGCGCCCCCGAAACGTCCTTTATGTAGACCGGGTGCTTCAGGAAGATACGGTTTTCCTCACTGATATTGATTGCCACGCCTCCGGTATGGAAGGTCCGCATGGTGAGCTGTGTTCCTGGCTGACCGATGGACTGGGCGGCGATTGTTCCAACCGCTTCCCCAATGTCCACTGTCCGGTTAGTCGCAAGATTGCGGCCGTAGCACATACGGCAAACACCGTGCTCGGCTTCGCAGGTAAGTACCGTCCTGATGCGTACCTTTTCTATCCCGGCTTCCTCAATGGCTACCGCGATCTTCCCGGTTATTTCCTGATTCACATCAACAAGAATTTCCCCGGTTATCGGATGCTTGACCCGTTCCAGTGTATAGCGCCCAACGATACGATCCCTTAAAGGTTCGGAAATATCCTCGCCCTTCTTGATCGCCGCCTGATCAATACCGTTTATGGTGCCGCAGTCATCTTCATTAACGACAACATCCTGGGCAATATCGACGAGGCGTCGTGTCAGATAACCGGCTTCGGCTGTCTTAAGGGCCGTATCGGCCAGACCTTTGCGGGCGCCGTTAGTCGAAATGAAGAATTCGATAACCGAAAGTCCTTCCTTAAAGTTAGAACGGATCGGCAATTCGATAATGTCTCCCGAAGGTTTTGCCATAAGGCCGCGCATACCCGCGAGCTGTCTGATCTGGTTTCGGCTTCCCCGGGCGCCGGAGTTGGCCATCATGTAAATAGAGTTAAACCCGTGACGGTCAGCCTCCAGGGTTTTCATCAATATGTTTGCGAGATCTTCGTTTGTTTTTTGCCAGACTTCAATTACACGGTTTTTCCGCTCTTCCGGAGAAAGGTGGCCGGCGTTAAACTTTTTCTGAATGGCCTCCACTTCCTTGTTGGCCTTTTCGATCATATCGGCCTTTTCCCTGGGAACGACGATATCATCTACCCCGATGGTAGAGCCGAAAACTGTGGCGTATTTGTACCCGGTCGCCTTGATTGCGTCCAGCATTTTCACCGTGGTCCAGGAACCCATTCCAGCAAAAATATTTTCGATTAGCGCCCTAAGCTCCTTGTCTTTTAACTCGTAATTGATAAAGGGAATTTCCGGCGGCATTTCTTCATTAAAGATGAGACGCCCGGCGGTGGTTTCGATAAGACCGTCTTCCGGAAGATCCGCTTCTTTTCCAAGCCTCTCCCAAACGGGGCGTTTCGGGGCTTTTACCTTGATGACCGCTTCCCAATCCAGGGCTTTAGTTTCCACGGCGAGGTATACTTCCTCAACCGAGGAATAACGGGGCGGTTCCCCAACGGATTTCCCGCATTGCGGACAGGCGATCCATCCTTCGTGTAATTCCTTTTCGCATCTTTCACATAACGGTTTGCTGCCGGCGGGAACTTTTACCTTGCCCTTGGCGGCCATGGTCGGTGAACTGGGCCGCCTGGCATCGGGCTTCACCCGCGTAAGGAAGTTGATTCCCAGAACCATATCCTGGGAAGGGAATACGATTGTTTTGCCGTTAGCGGGATTGAGGAGGTTCCTGGCGCTGAGCATCAAAGTCCAGCATTCCATCTGGGCCGCCTGGGTAAGGGGCACATGAACCGCCATCTGATCCCCGTCAAAATCGGCGTTAAAGGCGTAACAGACAAGCGGCGGGAGCTTAATGGCCTTTCCTTCCACAAGGACCGGCTCGAAGGCCTGGATGCCCAAACGGTGCAGTGTAGGCGCGCGGTTTAATAATACCGGATGCTCTTTTACCACCTCATCGAGAATCGCGAAGACTTCCGGGGTTTCCTGTTCCACGAGAATTTTTGCCTTCTTGATATTGTAAACAACATCCTTGTCCACAAGCTTTTTCATGATGAAGGGCTTAAAAAGTTCCAGAGCCATTTTGGTCGGAAGCCCGCATTGCCACATTTTAAGATCCGGCCCGACGGTAATTACGCTCCGGCCGGAATAGTCAACACGTTTACCCAGCAGGTTCTGCCGGAAGCGGCCCTGCTTGCCCTTGAGCATGTCGCTTATGGATTTAAGTGGCCGGTTACTCGCTCCCTTAACCACCCGTTTCTTTTTGGAATTATCAAAGAGAGCGTCAACCGCTTCCTGAAGCATCCGCTTTTCGTTGCGTATAATGATGTCGGGGGCATTCAGGATCTGGAGCCGTTTGAGCCGGTTATTCCGGTTGATCACCCGGCGGTAGAGATCGTTCAGATCGCTGGTGGCAAAACGGCCGCCGTCCAGTTGCACCATTGGGCGAAGTTCCGGTGGAATCACGGGTATCACATCCAGGATCATCCACTGGGGTTTGTTCCTGGAGTTTCTGAAATTCTCAACGATATCAATACGTTTAAGAAGGCGCTTATCGCTCTTGGCGCCCTTTTCAATCATCTTGGCCCGGAGTTCCGCCGCCATCTCGTCCAGGTCGATATTTTCCAGGAGGGTCCTCACGGACTCGGCGCCCATACCGGCGGTAAAACTTCCGCCGTAACGTTCCTGGGCCTCGTAGTACTCCTCCTCGCTGAGGAGCTGCATCTTTTTAAGATCCGTCTCTCCCGGCTCTATTACGATGTACTTTTCATAATAGAGCACAGAGCGAAGGGCGGTCATGGGGAGATCAAGAAGGAGCCCCATCCGGCTCGGCACGGAACGGTAGTACCAAATATGCGAGACAGGCGCGGCCAATTCAATATGACCCATCCGTTCGCGGCGCACTTTAAAGTGGGTCACTTCCACACCGCAACGATCGCAGATAACGCCCTTATACCGGATAGACTTGAACTTACCGCAGTAACATTCCCATTCTTTGGTAGTTCCGAAGATCCTTTCGCAAAAAAGACCGTCCTTCTCGGGCCGCAAAGTCCGGTAGTTAATCGTTTCCGGTTTTTTGACTTCTCCGTACGACCAGGCCCGAATCATATCAGGGGAAGCCAGTCGTATCATTATCGAATCAAAATCCTGAATATCGCGCATTATAACCCCCTAAAAATTCGAACCGCTCTTTGCGATAAGATCCTCGTCACGCTCGGTGAGGGGAATCTGCTTGTTTTTATTGTCATAAATGGTGAGATCCAGGGCCAGACCACGCAGCTCCTGAACCAAAACATTGAAGGACTCGGGGATCCCCGCCGTTGTTGAAGGCTCGCCTTTTACAATGGCTTCGTAGATCTTGGATCGCCCGGTCATATCATCAGATTTTATTGTCAGAAGCTCCTGAAGGGTGTGAGCCGCACCGTATGCCTCAAGAGCCCAGACTTCCATTTCGCCTAACCGCTGCCCTCCGAACTGGGCTTTACCACCTAACGGCTGCTGGGTCACAAGCGAATATGGGCCTGTTGACCGGGCATGCATCTTGTCATCCACAAGATGGTGGAGTTTGAGGAAGTAAATGACCCCGCAGAAAATCTTGTTGATAAAGGGCTCACCGGTCCGGCCGTCCCTGAGCGTAGCTTTACTGGTAACGGGCAGCCCCGCCTCTTTCAGTTTTTCTTCGATTTGTGCTGTAGAAGGCGACTGGAATACCGGCGCCGAATACCACTCATCCAGGGTGGAACCGGCCCAGCCAAGCTCGGTTTCGAGTAACTGGCCGATGTTCATACGGGACGGCACTCCCAACGGGGTAAGGCAAAGATCCAGCGGGGTACCGTCCTGCATATAGGGCATATCTTCCTCGGGGAGAATCCGGGCTACAACACCCTTGTTGCCGTGACGGCCCGCCATCTTGTCTCCCTCGCGAAGTTTCCGTTTGGTGGCAATCAAAACCTTGACCACCTCGTCAACTCCGGGGTTAAGATCGTCCCCCTCTGTACGTTTGAGCCTTTGAATATCGAGGATAGTTCCTTCAATACCATGAGGTACCCTGAGCGAAGTGTCCCGCACTTCCTTTGCCTTCTCTCCGAATATTGAGTTAAGGAGTTTAAATTCAGGTGTGGTCTCGGTTTCGCTTTTTGGAGTTACCTTACCCACAAGGATATCCAGGGAACGGACTTTTGCCCCTACCCTGATGATCCCCTCCGCATCCAGGTTATCAAGGCTTTTTTCGGAAGTGTTGGGAATGTCCCGGGTTATCTTCTCAGGGCCCAGTTTGGTCTCCCGTACTTCGATAAAACATTCTTTTATGTGAATCGAAGTAAACATATCGTCCTTCACAACCCGTTGGGATATGAGGATCGAATCTTCGTAATTGTAACCGTTCCAGGGCATAAACCCCACAAGGATGTTCCGGCCCAGGGCCAACTCTCCGTTCTTCGTGGCCGGTCCGTCGGCGATGACCTGCCCCTTGACTATCTTTTCGCCAATTTTGACAATAGGCCGCTGGTTGTAACAGGTATCCTGATTTGTCCGCTGAAATTTAACCAGCCGGTACACGTCAAAGCCCTCGGCATTTGTTTCAGAAATATTCCCTTTCTTTTCATCCGGATCGATGACAACTTCCTGGGAACTAACCCGTATTACCGTACCGCCACGTCTGGCCTTGCAGAGAACCCCCGAATCATACGCGCACTTGCTTTCCATCCCTGTACCAACTCTGGGCGCTTCCGTGAAAACAAGGGGTACCGCCTG
>Ga0082212_10004191_pt2 | contig 15496 bp, 13 predicted proteins | sample TergutNt197P3_FD_71548 | JGI IMG/M metagenome (GOLD analysis project Ga0082212, IMG submission 71548) | Neocapritermes taracua P3 segment gut microbial communities from Petit-Saut dam, French Guiana - Nt197 P3 | ecosystem: Host-associated > Arthropoda: Insects > Digestive system > Gut ...
TTCCATCAGATGCAGACGGCGCAGTTTGCCGCCTGATTCTACAAGTGTCCAAAATTGCGTTGCGTCTTGCGGGTATGGTACTCGTGGAAAATCTATTTTCAAAAATTCTTTGTAACGTTCGCGGTACGTGGGTGAATGAAGAACGGCGTAAATGTAATCTAAAACGTCTATCGGGGCAAAGGTCGTCATTGCCGATGCCGCGTCTGACAAGGGGGCATGCCCCCTTGCTGTTTTTTCGTCGGTAAACTGTAATCCAATTCGTTGACACATTTCATTCATGATAGTTTTATTCAAATTGGGTATTTTTTTATCGGGCATACGCCTTCCATCAACAATATCACCTTCCACGTAAAGATAAAGAGGTGCAACACTTTCACCTCCTTTATTGTCTGAACGAATATATCCATCTGCGATAATATTCTGTGTGCAAAATAAATATAAATCTCTAGATTGTGGCTGTTGCCTCCGAAAAACCAATCCCACATTTCGCCCTTTCAAAAAATGCCGCATCACATTGCCGCGAGGCATACAATGAAATCCCCTTGAGTTTCCTGTATAATAGGTAAATCTTTTATCAAATGGGCGATAACTAATTTCAACAATTTTTCCAAAATCGGGGTTAATAGTCAAATCCCTTTTTGCTCCTGCAACGCTCCAATCTCTTACATCTTTTCCTAAATCAAATCTGTCACGTGCAGTCTCAATATCCAATTTAGTAAATTCATTTATTGTATTTTTCACTTCTTGTCCCGTGTTGTGAATGGTAAAGTTGTCCCTTGCCGTTACAATTCCCGTAGAATTTACAGGAAACAATTCCTGTACACTAAATCCCTTTTCGTATTCCCCTTGCAGCGAAAAATCTTTTAAGGTAAAAAAATACTGCGGATCGGTAAGTTCCAGTTCGCGCCATGGTACGGTTTGCAGGTTGTTATTCAACAGAAAACTGTATTTTTCTTCGCGCCTGCCATAGAGGTCGTAATGAAAAACCCGTGCTAATTCTTTATCTTTTTCCATGTTCGCGTTCAAAATTTAAAAGTTCATTTTGTAGTTCTTCTGCCGAAGGCAAGGCGGCTTTCATATCGTCCGACAGTTCGGTATAGTGGAAAGTACTTACACCAATGGGATTGTTTACGTCTTTCAACGAGAACTCCACGGCGTAGTTATTTTTGTTTTTGCAAAGCAACATGCCGATAGTAGGATTGTCGTTAGCGTCTTTTACTAATTCGTTGACCGCCGTAATGTAAAAATTCAGTTTGCCGACAAACTCGGGTTTGAATTTTTTCGTTTTGAGTTCAATAACTACATAACATTTCAGTCTTGTATGATAAAACAGTAAATCGGTACGATAGTCATCTTCTCCAACCCTGAGTAAAAACTGCCGTCCCATGTAAGCAAACCCGATACCCAGCTCGGGCAAAAAATGCGAAATATGCTGCACAAGCGCTTTTTCAAGGTCAATCTCTTTTACTTTTTCCGACAAACGCAGGAAATCGAAATTGTAGGGGTCTTTCATTAACGCATTGGCAAGGTCGCCTTGCGGCTTGGGCAAAGTCAGGTTGAAATTGGTAACGGCTTTCCCCTGACTGCCGTAAAGGTTGCTTTCGATTTGATATTCAAGTACTGCGCGACTCCAATTGTTTTCTATGGTTTTGTCGATGTAGAAAAGGGCTTGGTTGATGTCTTTACATTTATCTATTATTGTTTTTTGATGTCCCCATGGAATCAGCGATATTTTATATGTTTCCAATTCTCCCCCAAATTGGGGGAGAATTATATTATTCTCTTTATCAGGCATCTGTAAATTTCCCCCAACTTGGGGGGAAATTGGAATAACAATATTGTCATCCATTGTTTGAGAATAAAACTTAAAAAATCGCCTGCAATAATGCAGATTTGTAAAAGAAAAACCCGTCATTTCCGGAAATTCTTCTCTTAGGTCTTTACTCAATTGCTCAATAAATCCACTGCCCCATTTGGCTTTTTCCTGTTTATCGGTGATTTGCCTGCCCAAATCCCAATAAAGCATAATCATTTGACTGTTAACAGAAAGGGAAGCCTTTATCTGTCCCGTTTTGATTTGCTTTTTCAAATCGTGCAACCAGTCGCGGTATTCTGACAGTTTAATAATATCATTCATTTTCGTTCCTTTTTTTTACAAAAATATTGATGCTTACGCCCTGTTGTATGTCAAACACGTTTTCGTCTTTGCCGCCGTCGGGTGCGGTTTCTTTCTTTTTGGTATTGCCGTGCAGGTCGAGGACATAGATTTTATCGAAAGTTTTCAATAAACTGTATCTCATTCCGCGAAAGGTGGGATTGTCTAAAAAACTGTGGTTGTTGATAAAAGCCAATATGCCTTCGCCGTTTTTCTCTATGAAATACTGTCCGTAGCGGATAAATTTCACATAATCGTCGTTAATCCATTTGGCGTTTCTTTCCTGCAATTTTATCCCTGACGGCTCTTTTTTGTAGTCATCCATCAACATTTCCATCCATTTATCGCTGTTCTGACTTTCGCCGCTGTACGGCGGATTACCCAACACCACCATCACGGGAACGTCCTGTTTGATAAGACTTGCCTCGTTGGCTTCGCTGCTTAACCATTGTGCAAAAGGCGTTTTGGTTTTTTCGCGTCCCTTCGATAGACTGTTCGTAAGATAAATATTCAGGCGTTTGTTATCGGTATGGCGATAGCCTGTTTGTTGTAAAACCATATCTAATTTGAGGTGTGCCATGGCGTAGGAAGCCATCAGTATTTCAAAGCCGTTGATGCGCGGTATCAAATGTTCGGCAGCGTAGGCTTGCCACATTCCCTGCTGATTTTTGAAACGGCTGTAAATATTTTGTGCCACTTCGGCAAGAAATGTGCCTGTTCCAGTGGCAGGGTCGTATTCGGACAGGAACGTTTCGTAAAAATGAATGATTGGATCCTGTTCGGATTTATCGAACTCACGGATGACGGATTCAATATCTACATAGTTGAATAAGTCAGCTAAATCGTTTACTATCCAACGGATACGGTCGTCCAGGTCATATCCGGCTATGTACTGAAACAGTTTGCGCAAAAAGGGATTGGATTGCGGGATAAGTTGTGCGGCTTTGTTGCGGGTAAAGATATCGGTCGTGTCATCGTTAAGACATGCGGCAAACATTCCGTAAGTAATGGTTTGCGCGTAAATATCTGCAAATTCCTTTTCTGCAATTTTGGGAATCAGCGTTTCGCGAAAACCCTGTAACTGTCCGCGGAGGGCAAAGGGATTAATCCCTTTGTTAATATTGTCTTCGTTCAATGCGTTTTCGATAATGTTTGCCATCAACCGTGCTTTGGCAGCCATTATTTTGGATAAAGATAAAGAGGTTTTGACGGATTGCCCGCCGTAGCCGACAAAAGACTGGACAAGCGCGATAAATTTCTCAAACTGTACCGTATCGGCGACAATTTCCGTAGGGTTGATTTTGGCAATGGAAACAGCAACGTCAGGCGAGCCGGTAACAAAAAGTTGGAAAGTAATATAATCGGTAATTATCAGGTTGTTTAGCGATTGTTTGTAACGGTCGAATTGTTCTTTGTGTTTCCTGCCGTTTAAATCGGTTCCAATATCTTTTGCCTCAATGTATCCGACAGGGGTAATGCCGCGTGTAACAATGTAATCCGGCGCTCCGCAATCTATGCGGCGGGGTTCATTGGTAATTTGCATAGACGGAAAAATATTCGTCCCTACAATATTCTCCAAAAGTCGCTGCAAAGCGGGTCGATAGGTATGTTCTGTGGCGTTTCCTGCTTTGTAGATACGGTTGAGTTCGGCAATGTATTGTATTATCTCGTTTTGCATTGTTTATAAATATCATTGTGCAAAGGTAGCGAATATTATGAAAAATAATAAATTACTAAACAAGCGGTTAAGAAAATTTTTCTTAACCGCTTGTTTTTTAGTGGTCCCACTTGGGCTTGAACCAAGGACCCCCTGATTATGAGTCAGATGCTCTGACCAACTGAGCTATGGGACCTGCCACTTTACAATTATGTTCACAAATCGGCTGCAAAGGTAATAAAAAAACTGAAAACTGAAAACTATAACTGAAAACTATTTTATTTCCCAGGTTTCGCCGGCCATGAGCATCTCATTTAATGTGCGCGGCGGTTTCAATGATTTTACCTCTTCTAACTGCTGTTGAATCGATTCGTCGTAAGCTGGTGCGTCTACATCGCGGATAACGCCGATTGCAACCGGAAGTTCGCCGCTCATCATCGCTAACATCGTATGCAGCGTAATATCAGTATCCTTTGCATCGTGTACCAGAATATCATCTATCGTATATCCATCCTGACCGATTGTTACGGCTTTTAACTTCAAACCTTCCAGTACAAGGCCTTTTTCCTTTTCCTTTCCGAAAAGCATTTTTTCTCCGTGACGAAGAAAGATGGTTCGTTCCGCACGATACTCCCTGTCTACTATGCCCGAATGTGTTCCGTGATTGAAAATGACGCAATTCACCAACACTTCGACGACCGAAGCGCCCTTATGTAGCGCCGAAGCCTCCAGCGTATCCGTAAGATTCTGAAGATCAACATCAATAGCGCGGGCAAAAAATGTTCCTCTGGCGCCCAGTGTCAGTTCTGCCGGAATAAACGGCTCTTCAACCGTACCGTAAGGCGAACTTTTTGAAACGAATCCGCGTTCGGACGTCGGGGAATACTGCCCTTTCGTTAATCCATATATTTTGTTGTTCATCAGGACAATATTCAAGTCGACATTGCGCCTCACCGCATGGATAAAATGATTCCCGCCGATGGCAAGACAGTCGCCGTCACCGGTGATAAGCCACACATTCAAGTCGGGTCGGGCAACTTTCACGCCTGTTGCAATGGCGGCTCCGCGTCCGTGAATGGTATGAAAACCGTATGTGTTCATATAGTAGGGCAAACGCGACGAACAGCCTATTCCCGATAATACCGCCATCTGATGGGGTGGGACGCCAAGACGCGCCATGGCTTTGTGTAAACAGCTCAATGTTGCATGGTCGCCGCAACCCGGACACCAGCGTACATATTGATCGCTTTTGTAATCTTTTGCTTCGTATATTGTATTCATAATTTTTTGAATTTTAAATGTTTAAAAATTGCACAACTGTCATTAACCATTAATCATTTTTGTAAATTCCTCTACAAGACGTCCGACGATAAACGGCTGACCTTTTATGCGGTTGAATTTATACGGATTGAAATTGTTTACCTTACTGCGAAGATAACTTGCGAACTGGCCGTTATTCTGTTCTGCCACAACAACCTTGCCGAATCGTTTCATTACTTTGTCCGTGTTCGCAGGTAACGGGTTGATATAACGGAAATGCGCCAGCGCAACTTTTTCCCCGTTCGACCGCATGATTTCCATGGTTTCATACAGGTGACCATACGTGCCGCCCCACCCGACAATCAACAGGTCGGCGTCCCCGTCGCCAATTACTTCCAGTTCCGGTATTACATTTGCGATACAGTCAATTTTTGCCTGTCGTGTCAGTACCATTTTATGATGATTCATCGGCTCTGTTGAAATTGAACTTGTATGAAAATCCTTTTCCAGTCCCCCGATACGGTGTGTAAAACCTTCGGTTCCGGGTATTGCCCAATAACGAACCAGGTTTTCCCTGTCCCGGCGATACGGTTTCCAGGGCGCATCATCGGTATAATTATTGATATAATTGGGTTTTATTTCGGGATAGGCGCTTAAATCGGGAAGTTTCCAGGCAGACGAACCGTTTGCAATAAATCCGTCCGTCAAAAGTATGACAGGCGTCATGTGCTCCACGGCTATTTTTCCTGCCCAAAAAGCCATATCAAAACAGTCTGCCGGCGTGGCTGCCGCTAACACAACGACAGGACTTTCCCCGTTCCGTCCATACAGCGCCTGCATCAGGTCGCCCTGTTCGCTTTTCGTCGGCATACCGGTCGAGGGGCCTCCACGCTGAACATCCACCACAACTAACGGCAGTTCGGCAATAACAGCCAGGCCGATGGCTTCGCTTTTCAACGCCAGGCCGGGACCGGATGTTGAAGTCGCCCCCAGACAACCAGCAAAACTTGCCCCGATAGCCGTACATATCCCGGCAATCTCGTCTTCAGCCTGCATGGCGATTACGCCAAGGTTCTTATGTTTTGACAGCTCCTGCAATATTTCGGAAGCGGGTGTAATGGGATAACTGCCCAGAAACAACTGTAATCCGGCCTTTTCGGCAGCAGCAATCAAGCCGTAGGAAACCGCATCATTGCCGTTGACGTCTTTGTAAAAGCCGGGTTCAACTTTTTTACCTTCAATCCGGTAAGTAGAAACAGACGCCTGTATGTTATGCCCATAATTATAGCCGTCGACCAATGCTTTGATATTGGCCTGCGCGATCACCGGTTTTTTGGCAAACTTATTCTGAAGCATGTTGATGGCTGCATCCACAGGTCGGTCAAACAGCCAGCACACAAGTCCCAGCGTAAACATGTTTTTACAACGCTCGGCCGATTTTTTATCAAGTCCAAATTCGGCCAGTCCGTCGCGAACCATGGAAGTGATAGGCGCTGCTATCACCTGTTGCGTTTTCAATCCCAGTTCTTCATAGGGTTCGTCGCTTTTAAATTCTGCTTTTTCAAGATCGCTCTTCTGAAAAGAATCCGTATCGGCAATAATCACTGTATTCGGCTTCAGATTTTTGACGTTCACTTTCAATGCGGCGGGATTCATGACAACTAATACATCGGCCTTATCTCCCGGCGTCAGTATTTTTTTTGACCCCAGATGTACCTGAAAGCCGGAAATGCCGTTTAACGAACCCTGTGGCGCTCTGACTTCGGCAGGATAATCGGGAAACGTTGAAATATCATTCCCAAAGATAGCCGACAGATTTGAAAAGATGGATCCGGTTAGTTGCATTCCATCGCCACTGTCGCCCGAGAAACGAATAACGATCTGATCCAGCGTTTTAACTTTTGCTTGTTCTGACATATTACTTTTCATTATTATTTGGTGAAACAAGAGCGCAAAAGTAGTTGAAATTATTATAAAAAACAAACGTGGCCGGGCATTTCACAGCGATTCCAGTTCATTTGCAAGACTTTCGATGTTCTTTTTTGAAACCGTCCTTTCTACCTGAAACCGTATTTTTGCCTGTTCATAAAAGGGTTTGCGAACAATCAGGCTATCTTTCACAAAATCAATCAACTCGTTTCCGGTACGATTTTTTAATACTGGTCGCACATTTTTACTCATACCCAGACGGCCTGCCAATTCTTCGTCAGGCACTTCTATATAAACCGTGATTCCGGAATTATTCATTATCGTCATGTTATCGTTAAAGCAAGGCAGTCCGCCTCCCGTCGAAATAACAATATTTTCATATTCCGATATTTCAAGCAATACCCTATGCTCAATCTCTCGAAAACGGGTTTCTCCCTCAGTAGCAAAAATATCGCTGATCTTCTTTCGGTATCGGTTTTCGATAAAATGGTCTGTATCAATATAGTTCAGATTCATTTGGAGCGCCAATGATTTGCCTATTGTGGTCTTTCCTGCTCCCATATAGCCGATTAAAAAAATTCGCTTCATTCGTATTGGTGTTTATTCGACGGCAAAATAAAATGAAATTTCGAGAAATTCCAAGCGTTTTGACTTGAAAATTGAATAACGGACGATTCTGAAACAAGTTCAGGATACAATGATGGTTTGAATTTTGTTTTTTGTGATTTTTTCCGTTCCGAAAAAGAAAAGCGTAAATCGTAAATATTTTTTACCTTTGTCACAAAATTTAATGTATGTCAGCAATGGCAAAGCAAAAGTATTATGTTGTATGGAAAGGAGTTCAGCCGGGGATTTACAACAACTGGACAGAATGCAGGCTTCAGGTTCAAGGTTATGAGGGCGCCTTTTATAAAGCGTTTGCTTCGCGTGAAGAGGCCGAATTGGCAATTAACGAATCACCCTGGAATTACATCGGTAACAAGGTAATAAAAACAAAACATGAAACTCGGCCTTATATTACAGAAAGTCTGGCAGTTGATGCTGCATGTAGCGGCAATCCGGGCGATATGGAATACAGGGGCGTTTATGTTGAAACCGGACAGCAGATTTTCCATGTCGGGCCTATGAAGCAAGGCACGAATAATATCGGGGAGTTTTTGGCTTTGGTACACGGACTGGCCCATTTTAAAAAATCAGGATGCAAAATGCCGATCTATACCGATAGCCGTAACGCCATGCTTTGGGTTCAGCAAAAAAAATGCAAGACAAAACTCGAACGCACAACTGTAAACGAGCAGATATTCAACCTGATAGAGCGCGCTGAAAAATGGCTGCGCGAAAATTCCTATTCCACGCAGGTTATCAAATGGGAAACTTCCGAATGGGGTGAAATACCTGCCGACTTCAACAGAAAATGAGTTATTTTATCACCACAGGCTTTATATTTCTCATAATTCAAACGGTAACAGATGCTTTCGTACATATCGTTTCCAGAATTTACGTCTTGCCTGTAATGCTTGCTTCAGACATTGCTCCGGATCTGCATTTCGTTCCTCCGCATATTTCCTTACTACGATATTAAAAAAAGGCTTCTGCCCCCATAACCGTGCAAAATTAGCACAACCGCGCACAATGGAAACAAATCCAAATCGCATCCGGTTTATATCAACAAGGCAAAATTTAACTTCGCCGTTTTCTTCTTTGAAGAGTATGTTTCCGGGTGAATAATCTTTATGATAAATGCCTTTTTTGTGGAGTTCCGCCGTAAAGCCTGCAAAGGCTTCCATAATATATTCGCGCTCATCAACGCCTCCTTTACCAAATTCATACATATTCCGGTTGTAGTCTGCCTGCAGGCTGATATAATAACTGTAATACAGCAGTCCGTTACGCTTCGTAAGAATGAAAGCGACCGGATCCGGGGTTTCGATATCCATTTTTTTTAGCCTGATCGCATATTGATAGGAACGCTGCGCTTTCGGTTGCCGGAAAAAAGTATATACAATCCGGTTAAGCAGATGCGGCACTTTAAATCTTTTTACATTGACAGATAAGCCGTTTAGATCGAAAACGCGGATTTCATTTCTTTGCTTATAAATAACTGTCCCTGCCTTTTCAAACTGAAAATGAATTGAATTGACAAAGGCGGATAGTTGTTGATATTGCGGATTTTCTACGATCTTCATAACGCTTGCAGATAGTTATTTATTTTATGGATGATTTGTTCCGGCGTGATCAGGTTCATACATGCCCGGTCACCACGGAAACACGTTTTTTTTCCGTAAATAGAACATGGACGGCACGGTAGATCAGTTTGAATGGCAAGGTCTGCACGCTGACGATACCCGTAAAAACCGGCATATGGATGGGTTGCGCCCCAGACAGAGATAACATTCGTTCCGACAAGCGACGCCAAGTGCATATTGGCGGAATCCATACTCAAAAGCACATCCAAAACGCTGATGAGCGCAAGTTCCTTATCAAGTGCATACTTCCCTGCAACACTAACCGTATTTTTATATTTCATTTCCCACGTACTTAACATCCTCTCCTCTTCGCCACGACTGCCGAATAAAAATATCGTAAGATTTTCCTGTTCTGACAATAGCTGAACCACGCGTTCCATTTTTTCAACCGGATAGATTTTTCCCTGATGTTTTGCAAAGGGAGCAATACCAATCCATCGCCCTTTTTTTACGCCAAAAATGGCGGCTGTTTCTTCCCTGTTTTCTGTATGACCGGCAAAAAGCGAAACAAATGATTCCTCAAAACAGAATCCCGCGTTACGAAAGACGTCTGCATAGCAATCCGTGGCAGCACGTAAGGGATGAATAATTTTGGGCGGACGTGCCACAAGCCGTTTCCGTTCCGCGCGCCTTTTATCGATGATAAATACCTTTTTGCCATGAATGTGAAAAATAATATCCACGATCCGCGAACGTATCACACCATGCAAATCCAGCGCCATATCAAATTGATACCTTTTGAGTTTTAGCACATATCCGAGAAAACCGAAAAACGACTTTTCTGTTGCTTTTGTATCAACACCCATCACGTTTATATTCGGCGGGCGGTTGATAAAAAGCGGTATCAGCAGTTTTTGCGTAAGTATCGAAAACGAATCATTCGGATTCGCCTCCGCCACGGCATATAGAACAGGTATCGTCATGGCGACATCCCCCATTGCTGAAAGTCTTATGACGAGTATTTTAGACATTTATTTCCTACCGTATAATACAGGATTCAGCGATGAATCATTATACATTTTCATTTGTTTATAAACTTTCATATATTTTCGTCCGGCGCGGATATCCGCCAGCAACTGATCCAGTGCAACGGACAGGTCGGTTTTTTGTTCCAGTAAAATCCCAAGTTTTCGCTTACAGTTTTCTATGTGGCTTTCCGAAGCGCCGGTACGTTCCACCTCGCGTTGCATGTGGTATATTTTCAGAACAAGAATGGACAGGCGGTCGACAGCCCAGGCCGGACTTTCGGTATTGAATGTTGCATCCGGCAGCACAACAGCATCTTTATATTGATCCAGGAAAAATCGGTCTATCAACTCTACCAAGTCCGTTCGCTCCTGATTGGATTTATCAATACGCCGTTTGATAACGAGCGCCTCAGCCGGCTCAATGTCGGGATCGCGTATGATATCTTCAAGATGCCACTGCACCGCATCTATCCAGTTTTTAAGGTATAAATGATACATTATCTCTCCCTCGGCATAAGGATTTTGCACGGAAGCATCCACATCATCGGCCTTGTGATAGTCTCGTGTCGCCCGCTCAAAAACAGTACTCATTAATACGCTGTATTTTTCAGATAACAACTGCCCGATAACCTTTGGATAGAATTCATATTCCAGCGCATGAACCTTCTTTTCAACATCTTCCGCCGTATCTTCGGGCAATACCGGGCAAACAGCCTGAAATATGACCGTTCCCTCATCATAACGCTCATTCACATAGTGAATGGATATGCCTGTTTGCGTTTCTTTTGCTGCTACAACGGCTTTGTGAACATGAATGCCATACATGCCTTTTCCGCCGAATTTGGGCAACAAGGCAGGATGAATATTGATGATGCTGTCCGGAAACGCATCTATCATAACGGGCGATACAAGCGGCAAAAATCCGGCCAGTACAATAAAATCCACATGGTATTCGGATAGTTTTTTCAATACGGGTATCCCCTCCTTAAATTCTGCAAAAGAAAAAGAAAACGATGGGACGCCCAAGTTCTCTGCGCGTGCATGTATTCCGGCATCTGCCCTGTTTGACAATACAACTACGACGCGAATCGAATCGCTTTTTGAAAAGCAGTTAATGATATTCTCTGCATTTGTTCCTGATCCTGAACCGAATATAGCTATATTTTTCATACTAAAAAATTAATTTATCAATTGTTCACTTTGCAATATCCGCACATTATTCAAATTCTTGCGCAAAAAAATGTATTTTTTGTGCAGGTAAATAGTTTTATATTTAAAAATATACGTTACTTTGCACCGCAAATATAGAAATTATATATGAACTTATTATTAATTTTAAAATTTTAAAAATTATGTCTGATGTAGCATCACGCGTAAAAGCGATTATTGTTGACAAGTTGAGTGTTGAAGAATCGGAAGTTACCAACGAAGCAAGTTTCACAAATGATCTGGGAGCTGATTCTTTAGACACCGTTGAGTTAATCATGGAATTTGAAAAAGAATTCAACCTTTCCATTCCGGACGATCAAGCAGAAAAAATTTCTACGGTAGCAGACGCTATTGCTTATATCGAAGTCAATTCGAAGTAATTAAATCACTGTTTTGTATGGAATTAAAACGAGTTGTAGTAACAGGTCTCGGCGCCGTTACTCCATTAGGCAATAACGTCGCGGACACGTGGCGGGCATTGGTTAATGGCGTAAGCGGATCGGGACCTATTACACACTTTAATGCTTCAAAATTCAAAACACGATTCGCCTGCGAGGTCAAAGGTTTTGATCCGATGGTTTGTTTCTCCGATAGAAAAGAAGTTCGAAAGTGCGATATATACGCACAATATGCCGTTGTTAGCGCCGATGAAGCGATTCGTGATTCGAAGCTTGATCTGGAAAATGAAAACAAGGACCGGATTGGCGTCATTTTTTCTTCCGGTATTGGAGGTATCCATACTTTTCAGGAGGAAGTAAAGGTATATGATGAAGAGCGCGGGCCGCGATACAGCCCATTCTTTATCCCCAAGTTGATTGCCGACATTGCAGCCGGACATATCTCCATGCGGTATGGTTTCCGCGGACCCAATTTCGCGACGGTTTCAGCCTGCGCATCATCGACCAATGCCATTGGAGATGCTTTCAATTACATTCGTCTCGGTAAATCCAATGTGATTGTCACAGGCGGCGCGGAAGCCCCGATTACGTATGCCGGCACAGGCGGTTTCAATGCGATGAACGCACTGTCCACGCGCAACGATTCGCCGGAAACAGCCTCACGCCCTTTCAGCGCCAGCCGCGACGGTTTTGTCATAGGCGAGGGAGGCGTATGCCTCATTCTTGAAGAACTGGAGCATGCCCTTGCGCGTAATGCTACCATTTATGCCGAAGTCGCAGGCTCCGGTATGTCGGCCGACGCCTATCACCTGACCGCTTCGCATCCCGATGGATTAGGCGCCATACTGGTGATGAAAAATGCGCTGGAAGATGCGGAAATGAAACCGGAAGAGATCGATTACATCAATGTACACGGCACATCAACGCCGGTTGGCGACATCTCGGAGGTAAAGGCAATCAGGGAAGTCTTCGGCGATCATGCATATAAATTGAATATCAGTTCAACCAAATCTATGACCGGCCACATGCTCGGCGCAGCGGGAGCAATGGAAGCATTAGCCTGTACCCTGTCAATATACAACGACATAGCGCCTCCAACCATTAATCATGCAGCGGGCGATGATGATCCGGAAATTGACTACCAACTGAATTTTACGTTTAACAAGGCTCAAAAACGAACGATCAATGCGGCGCTTTCCAATACTTTCGGGTTTGGCGGCCATAATGCAAGCGTTATACTGAAAAAATTTTACAAACAGTGATTTTAAAGGGAATTCGCAATAAAATAAGGCTCTTAACCATCAAAAACAAAGAGCCTTATTTGTCTTTATATCATATTCTCGGATTTATCCCCAACGACATCAAACTATACGAACGGGCATTCATCCATCGCTCTGTTTCACCTACCTCTTTTGGTGAAAACAGCAACAATGAACGTCTTGAATTTCTTGGAGATGCTGTCCTGGATGTCATTATTGCAGACATTGTGTTTCATCATTTCCCAAATAAAAGAGAAGGCTTTCTGACGAATACGCGCTCCAAAATCGTTAAGCGCGAGAGCCTGAACCACATAGCGCTCGAACTGGGGCTTGATAAAAAAGTATCGTCCCTGCCTTATGCCGCTGTTCACAATAAATATCTGTTTGGGAACGCCCTCGAAGCATTGATAGGCGCAGTCTACCTTGATCAGGGATATGAGGGTTGCCATCAGTTTGTAAAGGAACGGATTATTGACAGGTACGTCTCCTTAAACAAATTAGCCGGCCAGGAGGTGAATTTCAAATCCCGCCTGCTGGAATGGGGACAAAAATCAAAATTACAAATCGAATTCAACCTGATCGAAACATATGAAGATGAAGATGGTAAACCTGTTTTTCAAACGAATGTGACATTAGAAGGGACACTTCTCGGTACAGGTATTGGAAATACGAAAAAGGAATCCCAGCAAATGGCCGCAAAAGCTGCTTTCAAAAAAATCAACAAAGACAGGGAAATACGCGCGTATATCGAATTTCTTAAATTCAAAGCGCAGGAGAACGACAAACAGTAAGAAAGAGATGGATATTTTGACTAAAACCCTGTCCCCTCTATTTTCAGCCAGACGGCGTGAAATTGAGTCATATGGCAAACAGTTGGCCGATATTCAATACAAACAACTATTCCGGTTAGTAAGGACGGCAGAAAATACTGAATGGGGGAAAAAGCATGGGTTCAAAGGTATCTCCCATTACCGGACATTCGCCGAACGTGTACCTGTTTCCACCTACGAAGAATTACATCCTTTCATTGAACGGATGGTGAACGGTGAAAACAATATTTTATGGCCTTCCATCGTGCGCTGGTTTGCCAAAAGTAGCGGAACTACCAATGACCGGAGCAAGTACATCCCCGTTACAAAAGAAATTCTGCATAAATCTCACTATAAAGGTGGTTTTGACAGTGTGGCGCTCTATCTGCACAACAATCCTCAAACGCGTTTTTTTTCTAAAAAAGGACTTATTCTGGGTGGAAGTCACAGCCCTTCCACACTCAATTCGAATGTTCGGTGCGGCGACCTTTCCGCAGTTTTGTTACAGAACCTGAATCCGTTGGCAAACTTGGTGCGCGTACCCGGTAAAAAAATTATCCTGATGGATGAATGGGAGGCTAAATTAAAAGCCATCGTGGAAACAACATGGAACAGGGATGTGGTAAGCCTATCCGGAATACCTTCCTGGATGCTCGCGCTTATCAAAGCCGTCATGCAGAAAGCAGGCAAAGACACGCTTTCGGAAGTTTGGCCGAACCTTGAAGTGTTTTTCCATGGCGGTGTAGGATTCGAACCTTACCGCGCTCAGTATGAAAAACTGATTCCTTCTGCAAAAATGCACTACATGGAAACCTACAATGCATCCGAAGGCTTTTTCGGCATTCAGGACGATCCGGCAGACCCTGGCATGTTGCTAATGATTGATTATGGCATCTTTTACGAATTTATTCCGGTTATTGAATTAGAGCAGTCCGATCATCCGAAAATAGTCCCGCTTGAAGCAGTACAAACCGGCGAAAATTATGCGATGGTCATTTCTACTGCCGGTGGATTGTGGCGATATAACATCGGCGACACGATACGCTTTACCTCACTCTTCCCGCATAAATTCGTCATCACCGGAAGGACAAAATTCTTTATCAATGCTTTCGGCGAGGAACTGATGGTCGATAACGCCGAAAAAGGCATCCGCGAGGCGTGTAGTGAAACAAATGCGATTGTAAGGGCCTATACCGCCGCGCCGTTATTCCTGTTGGATAAAGGTAAAGGAAAGCATCAATGGCTGATCGAGTTTGAAAAGCCTCCGGTATCATTGGACGCATTTGCCGCCTGTCTGGATAAAGCATTACAGCGCTTAAACTCTGATTACGGGGCAAAAAGATACAAAGAAATCTCGCTCCAAATACCCGACGTTATCCCTGCGCGCGAAAATTTGTTTTTCGACTGGATGAAAGCGCACGATAAATTAGGCGGACAGCATAAAATCCCCAACCTTTCGAATACCCGCGATTTTATCACTGAACTCCTTCAGATGAACAGGTAAGGCAACCTTTACGCTCCTATTTTGCCCTTTCGATTTTCGTTATCTGCCTGGTCGCATCATCAATAACCAGGCCGATACATACAGCATCGGGATAAAGCTTTG
>Ga0082212_10006636_pt1 | contig 15492 bp, 16 predicted proteins | sample TergutNt197P3_FD_71548 | JGI IMG/M metagenome (GOLD analysis project Ga0082212, IMG submission 71548) | Neocapritermes taracua P3 segment gut microbial communities from Petit-Saut dam, French Guiana - Nt197 P3 | ecosystem: Host-associated > Arthropoda: Insects > Digestive system > Gut ...
AAAAGCGCCTCTTACGTTTTGCTTTGAGGCCGGGCCAAGCAGTGATAATGTTAAAGTGAATTTCCGACGTTTGGGGCTTTGTCCGTCACAGGAACCTCCGAGGCATCGCTCCGCGAGTCGCCACAGTAATGATTTATTTTTTTCATGTGGAAGGAAAACCATCACTACGGTGCAAGACACCAGGCAATCCAGGACATGGAGACGTAAATGGAATACGTATGGCGCAGCACTTTTGAGACAGGAAACGACATAATTGACAACCAGCATAAACAGTTATTCGCCACGCTAAACACGCTTTTTGAAGCGTACCGGAACGGCGAAGAGAAGCAGGGAATGAAAAAAGCCCTGGACTTCATGGTGGCGTACACGCTTCAGCACTTCGATGACGAGGAAAAACTTCAAGAAGAGTCTGACTATCCGGAGTATTCCGCGCACAAAAAACTCCATGCCGAATTCAGGAAGATGATAGAAGAGTTCGCTATAGAACTGACCCTAAACGGCCCTCTGGAGGAAATATTGATTGAGTTCTATACGGTCGTACACGATTGGTTGGTCAACCACATCAAGGTAGAAGACCTCAAGATTGCGCAGCATATACTACAGAAGAACAAAACAGATTGACCTTCGGCTTGTGGCCTAAGGAAGAAGCATATAAAAAATCGTCTTGCCTATCACGGTTTCCGGGCCAATAAAATCCTTCGCGCAAGGAACAGAAGCGGGTCGCGGTCATGATCAGCCTCCATCGGCTGTGCTTCCTGCGGTTTCTGCCCCAAAATACCGGCCAGCAGCATCGCGTGCGTCTCGACCGATAGAAACCTCCCCGAATCCAGTATCAAGCGCAACGCCGCGGGATCGTGAAAACCGTCTTTAGCGTCGCCACAACGCGCTTCGAAACGCGCCGCCAAAAAATCACGCTCCCGATAAAAACGTATAGACCGCTCAAGCGCCCCATACGTACACGCGTTTCCAGAAACCGCTTCGGTCCACCCGGCGACCGACTCCACCCAGTCGAGCGCCTCCTCCAATCCTTTTGGGAACGGTTCCGCAAACCTAAGCCATTCGTCCATTAGAGGCTCCAGCAAGCGGAACTCCTCCCCCGGCCTTGGGAATACCGGCAGCATTCCGGCAGCGTGCAATATTTCAGGAATGGAAAAAAAAGAAGGACAGCCTACAGCCTTGCGTCCCGATAGGATTTTCCAGCGGCGCACCGCAACGAGCGGATCGGACGCTATAAGAATGCCTGATCGGATCTCAGGCGGCGCGCCCTGGATTTTCATCTTCCCGGTTAGTTCCCCGCGTGCAGAACGGCGAGAATGCTTGCCTCCTCATCCTCCTTGGCGGAATGAACATGATGCGGAGTCGTGGAACTGAAATAGATGCTGTCTCCGGCCCGCAGCAGCTCCCTGTTGTTATCAAGGAGAACTTCCACTTCGCCAGAGAAAACATATATGAATTCTTCCCCCGCGTGGACACTGCGCGTAATCTTGGACTCCGGCGTCGGCTGGAGCTTGAGCAGGAAGGGCTCCATTTTGCGACCCGCCTTCCCGGAACCAAGCGATTGGTACATATAAGTTTTCTCTCCGTCTTTCAACCCGACGCGAGAAACATTGGCGTGGTCTTCTTTACGGACTACGCAGTAATCGCGCTCCGGCTGCCCGCCGATAAAAGAAGACACCGTCGTTCCAAACACACTGGCTATATGAACAAGCATGCCCAGCGACGGCGACAGCATCCGGTTTTCAATACTGGTCAGCAACGCGGAAGATAACCCCAGCTTATCCGCGAACTGTTGCGGGGTAAGGCCCATCTTTTCCCGAAACGCCTTTATGTTCCTGCCTACCGGGACCGCGCCTTCTTCCGCCGCCTCCGCCGATAGCTCTCCCGACTCCTGCTCGATTTTCGACAGGATGTCGTCTAAATTCTCGTCACGCGTGAATTCCTGCAAGGGCGCTTCCCTCCTTCAGGGCGTTGACGTTCATAGGGATCAGCTTTTCATACTTTTTCGATACCACTTTTGGAAGGCAGTTTACCAGCGTCTCGATACGCACCACTCCGGAAATGGCCACATAAGCGCCAAGCGCGATCATGGAAGCCATCTGGCGGCTTCCTATTTTGTCCCGCGCGATTTCGTCCGCCGCCACCGGAAACAGCCGAACGTCCGTGCGGTTTACCCGGCCCGCGTCCACCAGCGAGCTGTTGATCACAAGCTCTCCGCCCGGCCGCATATTGGGGAGGAACCTCTCAAGGGAGGGACCATTCATAATGACAAGGGACGCGGGCTTCATTACGATCGGGGCGCCTATCTCTTCGTCGGAAACAATCACCGTGCAGTTTGCGGTTCCGCCGCGCATCTCTACCCCGTATGAAGGCATATACGTGACGTTTTTGCCTTCCTCCATTGCCGCAAGAGCCAGCAGGTTTCCGATCATCAGGATTCCCTGTCCGCCAAAACCCGCCATGATAATATCTTTGGTCATTCGAAATCCGCCTGCTTCTTTTCTTTGAACACGCCAAGCGGGAAATAATCGGCCATCTCCCCAAGAACGCGCTTTTGCGCGTCGAGCGGTTTCATTCCCCAGTTCGTGGGACACGTGGACAATATTTCAATGATGGAAAGCCCCATTCTCATTCCCTTCAACTGCATCTCGAAGCCTTTGCGCACCGCTTCCTTGGCCTTTCTGATATGAGCCGGAGAGGAAACCGTCACCCGCGCCGAATAGGCCACTCCCTCAAGCCCCGCCAGAAGTTCGGCCATCCGGATGGGATACCCTTCCGTCCTGAAATCCCGCCCGTATGGCGAAGTGGTTGTTTTTTGCCCAAGCATTGTCGTCGGGGCCATCTGGCCGCCGGTCATGCCGTAAGTCGTGTTGTTCACAAACACCACGGTGATGTTCTCGCCGCGATTCGCGGCGTGAATAATCTCGCTCATGCCGATGGAAGCGAGGTCGCCATCGCCCTGGTAGGTAAAAACAACCCGATCGGGAAGCGCGCGCCGGATTCCGGTGGCCAGCGCGGGCGCCCGGCCATGCGGCGCTTCAAGGATATCTAAATCCATGTAGTCGTATAACAAAACAGCGCAGCCCACCGGCGCGATCCCTACCGTGTTTTCCCGCTGCCCCAACTCGTCTATCGTCTCGGCGATGATCTTGTGGATCGTCCCGTGATGACAGCCTGGGCAGTAATGAAGCCGCCTGTCCAAAAGCGTCTTGGGCCGCTCGTACACAAGCTTTGAGAACATGTCTTTCCCGGCCGCGTTTTTCACTGCTTCACCCCCGCGATAAGCCGGATCTGGGCAAGAATCTCGTCGGGGGTCGGCATCGCGCACGGCTTTCCGAAAAACCTGATCTTGTCGTGATGCGGCGTACTTTTTTGGACATCCTCCACCATCTGGCCCGTGTTCATTTCGGCAACCAGCACCTTCTCTACTCCCTCAATCGCCTCCCTAACCTGTTCTTCCGGGAAGGGGAACAGCGAAATCGGGCGGAGCATCCCGACCGGGATTCCTTCGCTGCGCGCCCATTGGATAGAGGTTTTGGCGACACGCGCCACCGTTCCAAAAGCGACGATCAGGAACTTTGCCCCTTCGATCATGTACCGCTCGAAACGCACTTCCTCTTCGCGGATCTTGCGGAACTTTTCCAAAAGCTTCCAGTTGTGCGCCTCGATCTCGCCTTCTTTCAGGAACATGGATTTAACGCTGCGGGCCGCTCTGCCCGCCGCTCCGGTCAACGCCCACGGCTTTTCCGGAACAACGGATGTGTAAGGCGTCGGCTCGTAAGGCTCCTTCATCTGCCCGATGATTGCGTCCCCCAGGATCATTACCGGGTTGCGGTACTTGTCGGCAAGGTCAAACGCCAGCATCGTCAACGAATACATTTCCTGTACCGAGTGGGGAGCAAGGCAGATCAGGTGCGCGTCTCCATGCCCCGCTACTTTCGTGGCCTGGAAATAGTCGCCCTGTGAAGGAGCAATGCCTCCAAGCCCCGGGCCGGACCTGGCGATATTGACGATCACGGCCGGAAGCTGCGACCCGACCATGAAGGACAGCCCTTCCTGCATCAGCGAAATCCCCGGACCGGACGATGAAGTCATAACCCTGGTTCCGGTAGAGGCAGTCCCCAGCATCATGTTGATTGTGGCGACCTCGCTTTCGGCCTGAAGAAAAGAGCCTCCGATCTTCGGCATCTGCGCCGCCATGTACTCCGGAATGTCGTTTTGAGGCGTAATCGGATAACCGTAATAGAACCGGCACCCCGCGGCTATCGCCCCGTGACATACCGCCTCGTTACCCTTGGCAAGAATTCGCTTGACCGCGCAAGCGGCGGAAGTTGTCATCGCCACACCCGTATACACGCGTCGGGGCATGTTTCGGCGCAAATAGCGCATCCCACGCAGTCTTCCGGACGCGCAAACACCGCGGCCATGTAACCTTGACGATTGATTGTCTTTCCCATTTCCATACATTTCCTCGGACAAACGGGTACGCAAAGCTCACATGCCTTGCACCGTTCGAAGTCGATCTCGATACGGCCTGTTGCCATGCTTTTTCCTTTCCTGGCGAAACTTAAGCGCCGCCTTTTGCTTCTACTCGTATTTCGGCTTGAACTCGAAATAGTGCGTTGTGTCGATTACCCGCACCGTGCGCGACTTGGAGCGCATTACAACCGATTGTGTATAAGCGCCGCCGCTAAAGAAACGAACGCCTCTCAGGTACTCGCCGAAGGTGACGCCGGTCGCGGCAAACATGACTTCGCCGGCGGCCAGATCGTTAATTGTGTACACGCGGTCCAGATCTGTAATGCCCATCTCTCTTGCGCGTCTGATCTCATCCTGGTTGCGGAATCTCAAGATACCCTGTATGTCGCCGCCTATGCATTTGAGCGCCGCGGCCGCCAGCACGCCTTCCGGAGCCCCGCCGGTTCCCATCAAAATATCCACGCCGGAAGTCGCCTTGCCCGTAGAAATAGCGCCGGCCACATCACCGTCGCCAATCAGCTTGATTCGCGCTCCGGCCTCGCGGCACTCCCGGATAAGTTCCTTGTGCCTCGGACGGTCCAGAATAACGACGCACAGATCCTCGACGTAAACTTTAAGCGCCTTGGCGACGCTGCGCAGGTTCTCCGTCGGTGAAGCGGTGATGTCGATCGCGCCGTGCGCCTTCGGGCCAACGGCAATTTTTTCCATGTAGGTGTCGGGGGCGTGCAGGAATCCGCCCTCGTCCGCGATTGCGATCACCGTCAGCGAGTTGTCCGCGCCGGTAGCCACGAGGTTTGTGCCTTCGAGGGGATCGACGGCAATATCCACTCTGGGGCTTTCAGTCATGCCGACTTCCTCGCCGATATACAGCATGGGAGCCTCGTCCCGCTCTCCTTCACCTATCGCGACGCGCCCCTTGAACTGCACGTAATTCAACGCATTGCGCATCGCCGTAACCGCGGCCTGATCCGCCCCTTCCCTATCGCCGCGCCCCATCAACCGCGCCGCGGCCAACGCCGCCGATTCCGTAACACGAACCACTTCCAACGCCAGGTTTCTTTCCATCCGTCTTCTCCTTCTCGATACTTTATGCAAGCAGATAGTCGATCAATTGTGTCCCTCTAACTATTTCATTTCCGGCCTTGCGGGCGTCATCTTCCGTATAACGAAGCCCCTGAGTCGTCGATAACCCAGGCGGAGGCGGATAAAAAACAAAAGGCACCGGCTCCTGGGTATGCGTCCTTAACACAACCGGAGTCGAATGATCGGGCATGAGCAGAACACGCATGCCGCCTTTTTCGCGGACCCGGCTCAGGATCGGCCCCAGCATTTCCTTATCTATCCGCTCGATGGCCTTGATCTTTTCCTGAACATCCCCGTTGTGCCCCGCCTCGTCGGGCGCCTCCACATGGATTAAAACAAAATCTTTCTCTTCAAGCGCGCGGAGAGCGTATTCCGCCTTTCCGGCGTAATTCGTATCGAGATACCCTGTCGCGCCGGGCACCTGTACAACATCGAGTCCCGCGTAGATTCCGATCCCCTTGATGAGATCGACCGCCGCCACTACGGAGCCGGCAAGACCAAACTTCTCTTTATACGTAGGAATCCTCGGCGCCTTCCCCTGCCCCCAGAACCAGACGGAATTGCCGGGCAGCTTCCCTTCAGAAATCCGCTTGCGATTTACCGGATGATCCCGGAAGATCTCGCGCGAAATCTCCATAATCTCGCGGAATAGTTCCGACCCTTTCCCTTTCGGAAGAAATGAAGCGGTCTTTTTTCCGTGAATGTCGTGCGGGGGAGTGGTCTCGACTGTGTCGGCGCCATCGGGCCATACCATAAGATGCCGATAGGACACGCCCCTGTAAAACCGGACTCCCTTGTCCTCTACCCGCTCCTGGAGGGAATCGAGAAGCTTGCCGGCTTCTTCGGTAGTGATATGCCCCCCTGAAAAGTCCTCCATCTCGGTATCGGCGCCTTCGTTTTTAAGCGTCAAAACATTGCAGCGCACAGCCACATCATCCGGCCCAAGCTTGACTCCCATGGACGCAGCCTCCAGCGGAGAGCGGCCCGTATAAACCGCTGCGGGATCGTAACCGAGGATACTCAAGTTTGACGTGTCGCTTCCCGGATACATATCCTTCGGCACTACCTGCACCATCCCCACCGCGCCATTGGAAGCCATGAAGTCCATGTTCGGTTTACTTGCCGCGTCGAGGGGAGTGCGATTAGAAATACCGGCAATCGGCCAGTCGGCCATGCCGTCCCCAACGAGAATAAGATATTTGCCGCTCAAGACTGCTCCCTAAAAAATTAAGGCCGCTTACAGGTTATTTTCGATCCGGATCATCCGGGTCCGGTCGAGAACCTCGGAAAGCTTGTCCACTTCCGCAATGGCGGCGCGCATATCGCTCTCCTTGGCCTGGTGGGTAATGATGAAAATAGGAACCGCGTTTTTCTCTTTCCCTTTCTGCAGAACAGACGTAATGCTGATGGCGTGTTTGCCAAGCACGCCGGCAATCCGCGAGAGGACACCCGGCTTGTCCATAACGAGGATTCTGAGGTAATACTCGCACTGCACCTCTTCAAACGGCTTGATCTTGGTAACCATATTCTGGTTCATAAGCGAGAATCCGCTCGGCGGAATCCTCCCGGTTGATCCTCGAAGCAGGTTTCTGGAGATCTCGACCACATCGCTTACCACCGCCGACGCCGTAGGCAGCATGCCGGCGCCTTGCCCGTAGGACATGGAAGACCCGACGAAGTCGCCTTTCACGTAGATGGCGTTGTTTGACCCATCCACGGTGGAAAGCAGGTATTGCGACGGAATCATGGTCGGATGGACACGCGCCTCGATGCCGGAGCCGTTTTCCTTGGCTATCGCCAGCAGCTTCACCGTGTATCCGAACACCTTTGCAAAAGCGATGTCATCGGGGGAAATATCGCGAATGCCCTCGACATAGATGTCTTTGAGGCGAACGCGCCCGCCGGTGGAAAGCCATATCAGGATCGCCAGCTTGTGCGAAGCGTCAATTCCGTCCACGTCAAAAGAGGGATCGGCTTCGGCCAGCCCGTTATTCTGGGCTTCCGCAAGCACTTCGGCAAACGGCTTGCCCTCTTTCGTCATGCGGGAAAGGATATAGTTGCAGGTGCCGTTGATAATCCCGTAGATCCCTTCGATACGGTTTGCCGACAGCCCTTCCCGCAAGGTGCGGATAATGGGGATGCCTCCGCCGACGCTCGCCTCGAACCCTATATCCACCCCGGCGTTGATTGCCGCGCGCATGATCTCCGTACCATGCTCCGCCAGCAGCGCCTTGTTTGCCGTAACGACAGATTTGCCGCCACGGATCGACTCAAGGATAAAGTCTTTTGCCGCGCCGGTGCCGCCGGCCAGTTCAACGACAATCTGGATGTTGGGGTCCCGCACGATCCGCATCGCGTTGTCGATAAGCATTCCGTTGGGAAGCTTGATGCCGCGGTTGCGCTCCGTGTCCATATCCGCGACCTGTAACAGTTTCACCGGCACGCCGACGCGCTTGCGCAAAAGCTCCGCGTTCTCCAGAAGAAGCTTGACCGTGCCGGTCCCGACGGTGCCAAAACCTATGACACCGACGCCGATTTCCTTAAACGGCTTGCTCACTTTGCCCTCCCGCGCGACGGTGATTGGGCCATCGCTTTGTATCCCCGTATCGCCTGGCGGATCCGATGCTCGTTCTCGCAAAGCGCAAACCGCACGTATCCTTCTCCATGCTCGCCAAAACCGATCCCTGGGGAGACGGCTACCTTGGCGCGCGTCAGCAGATGCTTGGAAAACTCGACAGAACCCATATCCCGGTACTGTTCGGGAATGGGCGCCCATACAAACATAGTCCCTTTCGGCTTTTCAAATTCCCACCCGGCGCGCGCAAACCCATCGACGAGGCAATCCCGCCGCCGCCGGTATATCTCAACCGTTTCCTCCACAACCTTGTACGGACCGTTAAGCGCCACGGTCGCGGCGATCTGGATCGCCTGAAACATCCCGTAATCGAGGTAGCTCTTTATACGCGTCAGCGCCCCGACCATCCGCCGGTTCCCCACGACAAATCCTACACGCCACCCGGCCATGGAGTATCCCTTGGACATCGAGTACAGTTCCACCGCGACATCTTTCGCGCCCGAAACCTGAAGGATGGAAGGCGCTTTGTAACCGTCAAACACCAGATCCGCGTAGGCCAGGTCGTGGACCACGAGAATTTCGTTCTCTTTTGCGAAATCGATAACCCGCTTGAAGAAATCAAGATCCACAACCGTTGTCGTCGGATTATGGGGATACGAGATGATCATCATTTTCGGACGCGGCCAAAGCGTCTTCATGGCGCGTTCGGCGCGCTCCAGAAAATCCTCGTGTCCGTTAAGCAGAGGGATGGACCTGACATCGGCGCCGGCGATGATAACCGAATATGTGTGTATCGGATAGGTAGGGCTTGGAACAAGCGCTATATCGCCCGGCCCCATCGTGGCCAGGATCAGGTGCGAAAGCCCTTCTTTTGCCCCTATGGTTGCGACCGCCTCGGTGTCCGGATCAAGTTCCACGCCGAATTTACGCTTATACCAGTTGCAGATAGCCAGCCGAAGCTTGGGTATGCCCTTTGAAGCGGAGTACCGGTGGTTTTTGGGAAGCCGGGACGCCTCCATCACTTTATCTACAATATGTTTTGGAGTAGGGATATTCGGATTTCCCATTCCCAGGTCGATGATGTCTTCTCCCGCGCCGCGCATCTTCGACTTCAGATCCGTCACCACGGCGAAAACATACGGCGGAAGTCTTTGGATTCTTGGGAATTCCTGCATGTAAATCTCCTGATAAACGTAAACGAGTATTTTATGGAATGGGTAGTGCTAAGTCAATTTTCTGGGCAATACTGCCAGCAATTGTTCCGCGTGGTACAATGCAATCATTGCAGTCAATGCAGAGGAGACGCAATGGCCACCATGACTATCCGTAACCTTGAAGATGACCTGAAGGCTCGCTTGCGCCTGCGGGCCGCGCAACATGGGCATTCGATGGAAGAGGAAGTACGCAACATCCTGCGGGCCGCTCTGGCGGTACGAAAGGAAGAGGATTCGGGAGCCGCGTTATATGCGGCCATTCGCGCCCGGGTTGAGCCATTGGGGGGCCAGGAACTGGAACTGCCGCCTCGTGAGCCTATGCGTGACCCGCCGGATTTCAGCAAATGATTGTCCTGGATACCAATGTATTGTCTGAATTCCTGCGCCCCGCGCCGGACGCGCGGGCTATAGCCTGGCTGAACGCGCAAACACGCTCGCTCCTGTTTACCACGGCCATTTCCCGAGGCGAAATGCTGCACGGGGTATTCCTGCTGCCCGATGGCATGCGCAAAACCCGTATGCGCGAAGAAGTGATGGCCATCTTTACCGTTGATATGGGCAACCGTGTCCTGCCTTACGACAGCGACGCGGCTGATGCTTACGCCGCAATCTCTGCTGCCAGGCGCGCACAGGGCCGCCCTATCAGCCAATCCGACGCAATGATCGCCGGCATTGTTCGCTCGCACGGAGCAACATTGGCAACCCGTAATGTCCGTGACTTTCAGGACTGCGCCATAGATGTGATTGATCCCTGGCAGTGAACTGAGCCTCCAACGATGCCAGTCTGAACCTCTTTGGCGACCATGCGGTATGGTCATCATTGGCCGGGCCGCCGATCAATCCTTCCAGAGTACGGTTTTTCTTTCCACAAACCGCCGGATTCCTTCGTGTTCGGGATTTTCAAGCTCCGAATCTTTCTGGCGCAGTTCCTCCACAATTTCTTTTGCCGTCTGAAGCATCCCGGCATCCCGGACCAGGTCGGAAAACACAAGGTCGGGAATTCCCGACTGGCGCACTCCCGCAAAATCGCCGGGTCCGCGTATCCGCAGATCCTCCTCGGCAATCTTGAAGCCATCGGTTGTCTGTTCCATCACCGCCAGTCTGGCCGCCGCCTCTTCGCCTTGCGCGCCTCCGACCATCAGAAAACAGTACGACGGCCTCGTCCCCCTGCCCACCCGTCCGCGCAACTGGTGAAGCTGGGAAAGGCCAAACCGCTCGGCGTGCTCTATAACGATAATTGTTGCCTCCGGGACATCCACTCCAACCTCGACCACCGTCGTGGAAACCAGGATCTTCAAGCTTCCTTCTTTAAAAGCTCCCATCACCGCGTCTTTTTCCTGGGGCTTCATCCTTCCATGAAGAAGTCCTACGTCTATGTCAGGAAAGATTTCCCGGATTTTATCGGCAGTCCTGGCCGCGTCGCGCAGAGCCAGCTTTTCCGATTCTTCGATGAGCGGCAAAACGATGTAAACGCGCCCGCCGCGATCAATCTCTTTGCGGATCTCTTCAAACACTTTCCCGCGTCCACTTTCGTACATGACGCGCGTGCGGATCGGAATCCGCCCTTTCGGCATCTCGTCGATAACGGAGACATCCAGGTCCCCATAAAGAGCAATTGCCAAAGTTCTTGGGATAGGAGTCGCAGTCATTACAAGCAGATGCGGCGAAATCTTCGCCTTTTTCATTAACGATGTCCGCTGCAGGACACCAAACCTGTGCTGCTCGTCGATAACGCCAAGCGCAAGATTTTTGAACTCGACGCTCTCCTGGATCAAAGCGTGCGTACCTACGGCAATGTGGGTCTCTCCGGCCCGAATCCGCTCTCTTGCCGCCTCGCGTTCTTTCGTCGAAAGCGCGGCAGAGAGCAGGTCAACTTTTACGGGAAGCCCTTCCGCAAGCGCCGCGAAACGATGGTAGTGCTGCTCCGCCAGAATTTCCGTGGGGGCCATCACAGCCACCTGCACTCCATGCCGCCACGCCACCATAGCGGCTATCCAGGCAACGATGGTCTTGCCGCTGCCGACATCCCCTTGCAGAAGCCGGTGCATCGGGTGCGGTCGCCCTATATCTTTTAATATCTCGTTGACCACCCGGCGCTGCGCCCCGGTCAGTTCGAACGGAAGGCGGCTTTTGATCTCTTGGACAATCTCCTTGTCCCACGGAAGCGGAATCGCCGCTTCCCGCTCTATCCCTGCGCGACGCCTGGCAAGCGCCCACTGGATCGAGAAAAGCTCCCCGAACACAAGCCGTTTCTGCTGTGGGGAAGAAAACTCAAGCAGCTTTTCAGCATCGGCATCACCATCTGGAAAATGAATAGCGGCAAGCGACCGCCCAAGCGGCGGCACGCCGGCTTGGTCCAGAATCCAGGCCGGAAAGCACTCAACTTCCTTGTCCGCGTGATTACGGACGATCTCCCACTGAATTTTACGCAGCGTCTTTGGCGGAATTCCTTCTATATCTGGATAGATAGGTACAATTCGCCCGGAGTGGACAGCATCGTCTGTTTCTTCTGAGGACAAAATCTCCGGGTGGTGCATCTCCGGCATGAAGCGAAACATCCGGATTGCGCCGCATAGCGTCGCCTCTTCCCCGACTTTGAAATGCTTAGCAAGAGAAGGTTGATAACGGAACCATTTCGCCACGATCCGGCCGGAGCCGTCCGCAAGCACAACCTCAAGCATCCTGGATCTGCCGCGAAAGAATCGGCCACCCTCATTAACGGATAGCACTTTCCCCCGGACGGGAACGGTCATGCCCGCCCGAAGCTCCCGGATCGGCACGGCGCGCCGCCGGTCCTGATACCCTTTCGGAAACAGGTAAAGAGCGTCCTGCGGCGTGCGAATGCCACGGGCCGCAAACCGCTCCGCAAGGCGCGGCCCCACCCCTTTCACATACTGGATTGGCGGGGGGCCGGTCATCTTCTTATCCTATGCAAAACACTCTCGCCCGCCTCGTGGCAGTGTCGGAGGCTATGCGCAAATATCATATGTTTGAGACATTCCAAGTTGCCGAAGAATGTAATACGGCCTCCTTCATAGCCTGCTTTAAAACCTGCACCCAAAGCTACTTCCATAGGCGGTTTTCTTAATTTTCATCCGTTGGCATGAGTAAATCAACATATCCTGCACAGAAATAAATCCTTACTCCTGAACCGCCCCGTGTTGGGAAGGTGTTGGGAAGACAACTCCACTTCCCAGGAAAACCCTTGCTTTCAGCCGATCGATTTCTTTTTGGTGTGGGGAATGGTGTGGGAAGAGTAAAGGGGTTACGACTCTATGTGCCGCAACCCCTTGATTTTCCTGGTGGGCAGTACAGGGCTTGAACCTGTGCCCCCCGTGTGAAGAAAAAAGCATCCAAGGCTTCCGCAATGTCGGACACCCGCCCCCCTGGCTCTGCTTCCTGCATAGAAAACCTTGACAAATAGAGATATAGCGTTACAGTGTATATATAAAACATGACAGGAGCAAGCCATGTCTCAAACAACCTTGAGCATACGCATGGATGCAGACATAAAAAAGCGTTTTGACGCCTTTTGCGCGGATGCGGGCATGAACGCCACAGTAGCCGTCAATATGTTCGCACGTGCTGTTTTGCGCGAACAGCGGATACCCTTTGAAATTACCGGCAGTGATGATCCTTTTTACAGCACCAAAAATCAGGCCCGGCTCAAGGCGGCTATGGAGCAGCTTGCAGCCGGAAAAGGCACTGTCCACGAGCTGATTGAGACCGACAATGGATAAAATCTGGTCTGACGGGGCTTGGGAAGATTATCTTTACTGGCAGACTCAGGATAAAAAGACGCTCCGCCGCGTCAACCAGCTATTGCTGGACATTGATCGCAACGGGCATAAGGGCATCGGTAAGCCGGAACCGCTCAAACATGACAAGCAGGGGTATTGGAGCCGGAGAATTGATGACGTGAACCGGCTGGTGTACCGGATTGCGGAAAATCGGATTGAAATTGCCCAATGCCGCGCCCACTATGATTAGGGGCAAACAGGAGCCTGCATGCATCCATCACCGCCCCCCTTTTTGGACAAGCTTACTTTTGACATTTTGGCGGCATGGGCGGGTGAGGCCGTGTTCCAGCGCGGACTCGCCTATCACAAAGCCGGAAAGGTTCGCAATCTTGCCCGCACTTCTGAAGGCGGACTCCTGGCAACGGTTGACGGAACAAGAAAGTATGCAACGCAGTTTTTTCAAGAAGAAGGCGAAAAACTGGCGTCAGAGTGCACTTGTCCTTATGGGCCGCGGTGCAAACACGCTGTGGCCGCAGCATGTACGGGCCTTGCGCTTCTTGCCGCAAAAACTTCCATCCCCCTTGCCGCCGCCAATGATAAACGTCTGCTCGACATAGATATCGCCGTCTCTCCTGACGAAACATCTTTGGCAGAACCCGCCCCTTCCCCGCAAGCATTGGAAGCGGTACTCAAAAAACTTTCCAAAGAACAGTTGGTTACCCTGATGATCCAGGCGGCGGCCCTTGCGCCCGAAGTAGGCGCTCTTTGCATGCATGGAGCGGAACCAAAACAGAAAGACGCTCTTGCCCTGGTGAAAGATGCGCGCAAAGCCATGCGCAAGGCATTGGAAGTGCCGGACTGGGAAGATTATCACCATCAAGCATATACTGACTATGAACCCGTGCGCAAAAAACTGGAAATCCTGCGACTGGCGGGCTTGCTGGAAGAGGTTCTCGATCTTGCTCTTGAGCTGCTTGAAGACAGCCAAAGCCAGATCGAAATGTACGATGACGAAGGGCAAACACACGACGATATCGCCCAGTGTATGGACATTGCACTTCAAGCGTTGCGCGATGTGGACTGGCCTGCACATAAAAAACTGCTATGGGCAGCCGATGCGGTATTGACCGACGATTTCGCCGTTTGCGATTGCTTCTGGGCGCTATTACGCGAAAAACATCCCCAAGAAGCATGGAGTGTTGTGGCCGATACCCTGTCAGGCCGCTTGGCGCAGCACAGCGGGAAGGGATTTGCCCGCAGTGCATTGGTGGATATGGCGATATACGCCCTTACCGAAGCCGGGCGAGATGCTGAAGTGCTTGTTCTCTGTAAACATGAAGCCGTTCACTCCGGGGAATACTTGCGTCTTGTGGAGCTATTGCTGGCAAACGGGAGTGAGCAGGAGGCTGAGGAATGGATACACAAAGGCATTGCCGGTGCGGAGCGGAAAGAGCCGTACGCTGCAGACAGGCTTCGTTCCTGCCTGCTGGAACTGCGCAAAAAGCAAAAAAACTGGGATGCCGTGCTGTGCATGCAGACAGAAGATTTTGTCCGCCACGCCTCTTCAGAGCGGTTTAAAGAGTGCCGCCGTAGCGCGGAGAAGCTTAAAGTCTGGCCTGCACTACGCCCTTTGCTTATGGCCTTTCTCATCGAAAGAAAGTTTCCATGGGATCACGATGCCTGGCCCTGCCAAAACCGGGGCAAAATATCCGTACTCAGGGAAGAGAAACATCCTGACTTATACACGCTCATTGATTTGGCCATTGACGAGAAAAATCCCGCAGAGGTGCTCAAGTGGTATGACCTGCAACGCAAGGATCGGCGCGGATACGGTGGCTATTGTGCCGATCGCGTGGCCGCCGCTGTGCAGGATTTTGCGCCGGAGCGGGCGATTGCCTTGTGGAAGCAGCTTGCAGAGGCTCAGATAGCCTTGGTCAAGCCCAAAGCCTATGTGGAGGCAGCAAGTTTTCTGCGCAAAATGGGCAAGCTCATGCGCACATACAATATGGCAACGCAATGGGACGCCTACATTCAAGCCTTGCGTGGCGAGCATCGGCGCAGGCCGCGTCTCATGGAAGTGCTGGATGGCTTGTCGCTGCCTGGAGAAAGGGCTGTCTGCCAGGATGGGCAAGGCAAGATGCATGTACCGCTACCCAAAGAAAAATAATGCGCAAAGAGTGTTGACAAGCCGCCACGATCCGGTTTAATGGTCTCCCTCTTTGGGAATATTTATCTGGAGGACTTCATGCCCACGATCAACCAGCTTATCCGCAAAGAGCGGAAGAAGGTTGTAAAGCGCAAAAAGACGCCGGCCCTGCAGGAATGCCCGCAGCGCCGCGGCGTGTGTACCCGCGTCTACACCACTACCCCGAAAAAGCCCAACTCGGCCCTGCGCAAGGTCGCC
>Ga0082212_10006637_pt1 | contig 15489 bp, 7 predicted proteins | sample TergutNt197P3_FD_71548 | JGI IMG/M metagenome (GOLD analysis project Ga0082212, IMG submission 71548) | Neocapritermes taracua P3 segment gut microbial communities from Petit-Saut dam, French Guiana - Nt197 P3 | ecosystem: Host-associated > Arthropoda: Insects > Digestive system > Gut ...
CTACGTCTTTTTATGGTTAGGACTTATCGAATTATTTAAAAAGTTAATAATATTCATAAAACCATGGAGAAACAAAAACGAAGAAAAAGCATTACAGGGGGTCAAAAAACTGACCGACCAAGCCAAGCTTGCCAAAATCGCACGAGAAGAGCAGCGCACCAAAGTTCAGGAAGCGGTAATCGAAATGATAACCGACCAAGAAATATTGTTAAACTTTATTTTTGAATCAAACTTTAATTATGGGTTAAGCAATCTAAAAATATATTGTTTAAAATATAAAATAACCGACCAAAGGGCGTTAGCGAACGCTGTCATTAAACAAAAAAGCAACTTTCCTAATTATATGGCTGATGCAGTAATAGATAAATTGACAGACAGAGAAGCATTAACTGAAGTTGCAAAATTTAACATTCATGATAATATTCGTGAAAAAGCTACCATTAAGTTAGGGGATAAAAATATTAATTAAAAAATATATTATAAGCATTTTGCCCTGCGCGATTAGAATTTAAGCAACTTCGTAATTATAAAAATTATCTGCGCTATATAAAAATATCAACCGAAAATATTTATTTATTTTCGTCTTCAAAGCCAAAATTTATATCCGCGACGTACCAGCTTCCCGCGTACTTTACAAAAAATATTTCGAAAGTATCCGAATAATTTCTCGAAGAGCCGTATTTCTGCATATCAATGTTAAACTTAACGTTGCTTGAATACAGGTTATCGTTATAATAAATGATATTATCGACAGTGAGTTCGTTATAAATTATGCTCGAATAGCTCGAGTTCCATTTGACTGCGTCATACGAACGCCTGAGCGTGGAAGATACTGACGCGCCCGACAGGGCGTATCCCATTACTTTCGCATGGTTCGCGTCGATATTAGTATAACCCTGCGCCGTATAATAAATATAATCCCTGATAAATCTCTCTGAAATATCTTTTATGGGCGCGGCGTTCTGCTCGCTTGCCGAGATTTTATACTCGTAATATATCCGGTTTCCCTCTTCGCGTTTAGATAAAACTGGCGTTCCCGCGTCCATATACACATCTATCTTCGGGTTTAGATAAAGATTATTTACAGAATATGATTTTATATTTATGTCCCCCGCGAATTTCACTAATTCCGCAAATTTTTCGTTACCGTCGGCTGAAACCGTTAAATATTCGTCCGGCGCGGCTATTCCGTTTATTTCAAGAACCGCTCTTTCCGGAAGCATAATATTTATATTATAACGCGTTTCCCGGGGCATATCAAAATAAATTATATTTTCATTTGATTCTGAAAGCATGTCAAGTTTTATTTTTTCATACTCAGCCTCGATTATAGGCGGACCGAACAATTTCGGAATTAAATATACAGTTTCGGTCAGTCCGAGCCCCTTTTCGAAAATACCGAGTTTTTCCGGCTGTTCTATTATTTCTTTTATATATTTTTCACCTGCCTGAATCCCGTTGAGCAGCAAAACAGAACCGGTGGGAACTGTGATTTCGTAATCTTCTGTATAATCGTCCGGATATTCAAAAACATAATTATTTTCTTCATGGCTGGTAAGAGACAGTTCTTCGCCGTCAAGCGTCGCTTTTATGTTTATTAAGTCAATCAAGCCGTTAAACCTGTATGATAAATAATAATATTTATCGGTTAAACGGCTTTCAAATTCCGTCAGCTTATCGTTGAATATAAACTCCGACTCGATATTATCTTCGCCTGCCTGAATCCCGTCTACTTCTACGACAGAACCCGCGGGCGCAATTACTAAAACTGAATAAACGAATTGGTTATAAAAATCCGGGAAGATTTCGGCTTTTTTGATTTTCCATGTAAAAAACCCGAACGAGTATTTTTTATCCTGCGTAAAAGTAATATCGCAAAAATCGTCGTCGTTAACGGACAAAATGTAAACGGGATTTTCATCGGTATATTTTCTTACGTTTTTTCTGAATTCAACGTTTTTATTTTTTAACGCTTCCCTGCACTTTTCTTTTACTAATTCGCCGCTGCCGCCGTATGGGCTGCAATCTTCAATCAAGCCGCTTAAATAATCAAAGCTCAAGCCTGAAACAAATTTTTCGGCTTCATGCCCGGGCAGGGTTTTTTCATAAGCCGCTATAAAATTATAAAAAATTATAAGCCCGACTGTTATAATTACCGCCATTGCAATCAAATATATAGCAACACCGAGCCTGAACCGCGAAGATATAAATTTTTTTATAATATTCATGTTATTTTACCAATACTGCGTTGGGCACAGTCCGTTCTCCGAAAATATACGCGCTTGCGTTTAAATATTCGCCGTTATAAATCATGAGCGAAGACGAACCGCCGTCAAGATTTCCCGCGTTAACCGCTCCGTGCTTCAAAAATATGTCGATAAGGTCGTCGTATGACGCGCCTATACTGTCAATCTGGCGGCCGTTGACTACAAGCAGCATAATCGTCCCGTCGGCTTTCTGACCAACTGCCGTGCGCGGGTTCAGCCCGCCGCCCAACGGATATTTTTCATTGCACGCTTTCTCGTTTATAATCAAAGCCGGACCGAAACAAGTAGCGTATTTTATATTCAGCTCAGAAGCTCTTGCCGCAGAAATATTGCCGACATGCAGTATATGATTTTCGTCAAAGCCTACGATACTGTACGCAGTGTTCCTGTCGCCCCACATAAGCTCGCCGTCATATATAACTATCCCGTCGGGGATTCCGCCGGTTCCGGTGCCGTTGGGGTCGTTAAAACCTCCGCCGTTTATCCCCGCCGCCGCTCCGTAATGGGCAATCATATTGCTTACCGAAAGGCCGTATTTGCCCGAACCGTACCCGTTAGGCGGTATTCCGATAAATACACGGCTCGGGTCGCGCACGAGCATCATTACGCCTTTATATGTTTTGCCGGAAATATAAATTATTTCAATTCCGTCGCCGTCTTTTTCTGCGTCAGCCTCTGCAGGCGTTGTTTCCTCAATTTCGGGGGGCGCTGTTTCTTCCGTACTATCTTTATTATATGTAATCTCCGGCGGGATTTCATAATTTCCGGGGTTTTGCGTTTCCGGTTCTGTTACGGGTTCTTTTTCTTTTTCTTTTTGAGGAATCATTATAAGCGAAACGTCTACTGTTTCGTCGCTTTGCACGCCGGAATTATCGCTTGAAATAATTTCGTTTACCGCGTCTTTGCTCAAAAAGATATACGGCACGAATTTTGCCGCGCTGGTTTCGTTCATCGTAAGAACAAAAAGCCGCGAAATTTCCGGCGACGGACCTTTTGACAGAATCCAAATCATACCGAGCAGCGCAGTAAGTATCAAAATAACAGTGAACAGCAGAACGATTCCTGTCCGCGCCGCGTATTTTAAAATTTTCATAATATTCCTCTTCATTCTTTTATAATTTTGCGTATTTAAGTATAACATAACAATTTTAAAATATCAAGGGAATTCACAAACTGTTTTTAAATTAGCAGATAAAAAGTGTTAATATATATTATAGTCATACCGACTGAAAGGAAATCAGAATATATTGAATAATCCGGATAATATAATTTTAATACCCTCGTTAAATCCTAATGAAAAGCTTTTGAAGTTAGCGCAGGATTTGAAAAAATTAAATATAGATAAAATCGTTGTGGTAAACGACGGAAGCGATTCTTCGCGCCTGCACATATTTGATAAACTGAAAAATGATTATAACTGCACGGTTATACACCATGAAAAAAATAAAGGCAAGGGCGCGGCGTTAAAAACCGGCATTGCCGAAATATTAAAAATGGGATATAATATCTCGGGATATGTGACGGCGGATTCCGACGGTCAGCATTCCCCCTCTGATATAGCGCGAGTTTCTGAATCGTTATGCAAAAATCCCTCGTCGCTTGTTCTTGGCGTAAGAGATTTTAATAAAAAAAACGTGCCGTTCAAAAGCAAATACGGGAACAAAATTACATCGTTTATTTTTTTTATGCTGTCAGGCCGCCGCTGTTCAGATACCCAAACGGGGCTTCGCGGAATACCCGTTAGCTTGACCGGCGAACTCCTGAACATCAAAGGGGACAGGTTCGAATACGAAACAAATATGCTGATACAATTAGCAAAAAACAAAGTAAATTTTTTAGAAATACCTATTGAAACAATTTATGACGACGGCAACAGCGAATCGCATTTCAGGCCGTTTAAAGATTCGGTTCTTATATACGGGGAGATTTTAAAATTTACGCTTTCGTCCGTTTTTTCTTTTATTATAGATATATCGTTATTCACCCTGTTCAGCGCGACAATATTTTCGCATTTCGACTATAAAATAATATATGCAACAATAGCCGCGCGGTTCCTGTCAGGCATATTTAATTATAATATAAATAAAAAAGCGGTGTTCAGAAACAACGAAAAAAATATAAAGCCTTTTATAAAATATATCGCGTTGTTTTTTACGCTTATGGCTCTCAGTTCCGTATCAGTGCATTTGCTTTCAAATCTTAAAAACGCAAACGGAACGCTGGTAAAAATAATAGTTGACACAGCATTATTTTTATTAAGTTTCGCAGTTCAGAAGCTTCTTGTCTTTAAAAACAGAAAGGAAACGTGAGTCATATTCAAGTACTTGATTTTATACAGAATAATATACGCAGCGAACTTTTAGACGCCGTTATGCCTGTAATAACAAGCGTCGGCAACGGCGGGATAATCTGGATATTAATTGCGTTGATTTTTATCGCTGTGAAGAAATACCGTATAGCGGGAATCTCGATGTTAGCCGCTCTGCTTATAAATTTATTGATAAGCAACGTTATATTAAAACAGTTAATTGCGAGAGTGCGCCCGTGCGATATAAATACGGCGGTTGAACTGCTGATACCACGTCCCACGGATTATTCTTTCCCATCCGGGCATACGTCGTCTTCGTTTGCTGCGGCAATTATAATTTTTTGCAGGAATAAACGTATAGGGATTTTCGCCCTGGTACTGGCGTCGGTTTTAGCTTTTTCAAGATTATATCTTTACGTGCATTATCCGTCCGATGTTATTGCCGGTATTATAATCGGAATCACGGCCGGTCTTGTTACACGCATTTTAGTTATTAAGATTGCAGATAAAATAAATAATAAAAAATAATATAACCCTTGCAGATATTTATTTTTTAGCAAGGATTTTTTATTTTGTTTATGCGATATTGAATTTTCAATCGCCCAGTTGATATACATGGCGCGCCTCTTTTTTGACTACTCTAAAATCAAATTCCCAAACCTGCCGTAAAACGGGCGGTTCGGGAACTATATGGAAAAATTTGGTTGGCGACCCGTACGAGAATCGAACTCGTGTTACTGCCGTGAGAGGGCAGTGTCTTAGCCGCTTGACCAACGGGCCTATAATAATATATTGTTATATTATTATACATATTATTAGCCCGCTTGTCAATATCATTATTCGAATATTTTGAATTTTTATATTATAATATTTATTTCATGCGTTCCGCCGCATACCGTTATAGGATTTGCCGCCTCTTTTGAATCAACAAATATTTTTATGCCGGTATTATCCGGGTTTTCTTGTTTTTTCGATATATTTATATTATAAATGGCATCTTTGAATTTTAATTTAAGCGTAATATTATTTAATTCCTCGATATATTTGACCGATTTCGGATTTATAGAAAATTTATCACCCAAAAGCTCAAACCCTAATAAATTTTCAAGTATTGCTCTGTAATACCATGCGGCAGAACCCGTGTACCAGCTCCAGCCGCCTCTGCCTGTATGCGATTCGTTTGAATAAATATCCCCTGATAATACATAAGGTTCAATCCTGTATATCTCCGCAAGCTCTTTGTCCTCGCATCTTACTGCCGGATTCAAGGCTTTTATTATTTCCCAGCCTTTTTTATAAAATTCACCTTTTTCCAGCGATAAAAATCCCAACGCTCCCCATGCCGCAGCATGTGTGTATTGCCCCCCGTTTTCGCGTATTCCGGGGACATAGCCTTTTATATAGCCCGGATTTTGAACGCCGTCTGAGAACGCCGGAGTAAATAATTTCAAGATTTTGTATTCAGCGTCAAATAAATTCTCATACGCCGTATTCATCGAAGTTTCTGCATGATTTAAAGATGTTATAGCGGCAAACGCCTGCGGAAGTATATCAATTTTACATTCGTCGTTATCTTTTGAGCCGAGTTTGCCGCTATTATCATAAAATCCCCTTATATATCTGTCGTCCTCGAAACAATGGCTTTCTACGGCATTTTTGAGCTTTTCGATTTCAAACTTATATCTTTGCGCCGCTTCAGCATCTCCCCTGCCCTCGCATACCGGGATAAATCCGCGCAGGACAAGAATCAAAAATTGCGCGAGCCATACGCTTTCGCCTTTTCCCTCCGCTCCCACAAGCGTCATTCCGTCGTTCCAGTCGCCCGAACCGATAAGAGGCAACCCGTGTTCGCCGAATTTCAGACCGTATTCTATGCTGTTTTTGCAATGCCCGTATATATTTTCTTTTACGCCTGATTTTTGCGGTTCGTTATAGCGTTCTTTTTCTTCGCTGCCGAGGGGAGCGTCTGTTATATATTCAACCTGCGTGTCTAAAATACTTTTATCGCCGGTTTTGCTTATATAAAAAGCTGTTACATACGGCAGCCATAAATAATCGTCCGAACATCTTGTTCTTACGCCTCTGTGCGCTTTTGATTCCGGCGTTTTTATATTGTGCCACCAATGCTGTACGTCGCCCTCTATAAACTGGTGAGCCGCCGCCCTGTATATATGCGCTTTTACAAGTCCGGGCGAAGCGTATATAAGCGCGGTCATATCCTGAAGCTGGTCTCTGTAACCGAAAGCACCGCTTGACTGATAAAATCCCGTGCGTCCGAATATTCGTCCCGCGATATTCTGATACGGCAGAAAAGTATTAAACATTACGTCAAGCGCGGGATTTGAGCTTTTTAATTTTATCTCCGGCATATATCCGAGTATAAAATTTCTGCTTCTTTCAGTCATGCCGTCCGTAAACTCAGCTTCGCTCAATTTTTTATAGACATAATCAAAATATTTTACGCTCCTGTAACAGCCGAGTGCGAAAACGGCTTTGTTCTCGTTAATATTATTAATATTAAGATTTTTCGACACGGCTATATAATCTGTTTCGCTGGCACTGATTCTCGAATCTGTCAGAAACTCCATCATGTCATGAGCTTTTATTTTCCCGCCGATTGCTCTTATAAATCCCGTCCAGCCGTAAAAATCCATGTTGCAGCAGTTTCTGAACGATATTGTGTCGCCCCTTATATCGTTTATATCGAGAAAATTTAATTTGCTCTCCGCTACTCCCATAACGGGTTTTATCAGATAACTTACTTCGATATTCAACTCTTCGTCTGAACTTTCGGTCACGGGATAAAACGACGCTTCGATAAGTTTTATAAATAGCTTATCGTCCACAGTGACAGAGATTTTATATTCTAACTCTTTTATTTTTCCGTAGTATTCCGCGCCGTTCGGGAATATTTTAAAATACGCCGAAACCGCGCACAAATCATATTTTTCACCGTTCAGCGATAATATTATTCTCTCGCTTTTCATGTTTGACACAGGGTCGTTTTCCCACGCTGTCAAGCGTCTTTCCCTTGCGCTTGAATTCCATGTAAATCCCAATGATTTATGAGTAATCAATGTGCCGAACTGCTTGTTTGTAATTATATGCGACCACGGAGCTTTTTTATTTGCGCAGTTTATATAAAACGCGTCGTCTGTAAAATATCCTCCGTGAGTTTCAAAAACGGGGTTGTCAAACACAAAATTCTTGAATTTATAATCAGAATTATATTCCGGTTTTATTTTGATTTTTTCTAATTTTTCTATGATTTCAGCGTCGCGAGTACCGGTAAGCCTTCGCATTTCGCTCGTACAAGACACAGCGTCTCCGTAGACTTCATATTTATACGAAGCCCACGCGTAAAGCAGACGCGTCTGGTTAAAATCCAGACTTGCCCTGTCCAAAATAAATATCCCGCCTTTTTTCTTTAAAAAGCGTTCGCAGCCGTTTTTCTTAACTATATCCATGATTTTATTTTTGCACGGTCTGTTGTATTTCTCTACTTCGGGGTATATAACCACAAAATCATATTTTTGTCCGGCAAGCGCGAGATATTTATAAACATGCAGGTATTCTTCAAAAATATCAGCTTTTTCTTCGTCGTTTATAACAAGTAAAATAACAGGCAAATCTCCCGAGATTCCCTCTTTCCAGAGCATTTTTATCGAAGCGTCAAGCCCTGTTATATCATCTTTGTTCGGCTTGTTATCTAAAGTTTTGCAGTATATACATGAGAGAATTATATCGAGCAGGTTTTTTTCTTTCGGCGTAATTCCCGAAACCATCAGGCAGTTCTGATTATTCTCTGTGATTTTTTGATTTTCTTTTTCGATGTTTCTGCGCTTCGCGTTTTCGAGAATATGCAAAGCGTCTTCTTTTTTGTTTGCGAAAGCTATATAAAATATGCTTTCGTAACGGTTTTTATTTTTTTGCGAGGCATGCGGCTCGGTTTTTACCGCGCAGACGGGATTTATACACGCCCCGCTTATATTTTCAAATTCCCTGTTGAAAAGATTCGCAATATCTGTTTCGTCATATAAATGCGGCAGTATATCGTCTTTTCTGGTTTCAAAGACAAAACCGCCGGACGCTTCAACAGCAAGCCATTTTTCAGATTCGTTTTCATGTCTGGGTCGTCTTTTATAAAACAATATTTTATTTTTTTCATCGTATTCGGCTTCCACAAACAGAGACGAGAACGCGGGGTGTGCGTTAAAATCCGCGAGTTTCGTTATTATAGGCTCGAAATATAGCATCATCTCGATTTTGCTTTTGTTTTTATTATTTGATTTATTCATGTCGGTGATATTTATTCCAGCGTTTATCACAAAGCATGACATGTCAGATATAAGAGAATATGAAACTTCTCCGGTTATATGCACCGAATCTATTATCTCTTTGACTGAATAGTGAGCGTAAGAATCCGTGAACTCATATAAATATTCGGCGTTTTCACGGTTCAGCGGGATTTTGGACTGCGAAAAAATTTCGTTCCCGTATCTGAACATTACAGACAGCGGTCTTGTATTATTATACCTGTCAAAATCCGCGTAGTTTATAGTATATACCCCGTCGGTCAGCATAATATCGCCGGACGACGAAGCTATGATTTTAGATTTTGAATTAGATATAATCCTGCATACCGGACTTTCTAAATTTATTTTCCCTGTATTTTTTTCTATAAGCCCGTAAGAACGGTTGATTTTTTCCGGTACTTCTCTTGAATTTATATCTTCGAAAATTATAGCGTCAACAGGAATTTTCTCCTGCAACAGTTCAGACGCGCTCCGCTGCGCTGCGTCTTTCATGAACCGTTTCTGAAAAATATTATCCATACACGCGTTGGAAGCGGCTATTATGCTCATGCCGACATGGTGAGCCATATAACTTTTGACAGTGTACATTCCCCTGCCCGCGCGTTCGTATGTGAAATCGCACGCTTCGTAAAATCCGTACCTGCCGTACATGCCTATTTTTTCAAGCCTCGATAAATTGCTCATGGCATATCCCGGCGCAATGCTCAACGCTAAAAACGAAGAATACGGGCTTATTACAAGTTCTTTGTTCAAGCCGCGCTTTAAACCCAGTTTCTGCACTCCGAACGCCTGATACTGATAATTCATATCAAAATCAAAAGCGTAAAATCCGCTCTCGGATATGCCCCAGACTTCTGTTCCGTTATATTTTCCTCTGCGTTTCGCCTGTTCGCGCAGAGCAAACCTGTGAGCCTCGTAGGTCAGCGAATTTTTATATAACGGCAGTAATAAATTTGGCATGAAATACTCGAAAGCCGTGCCCGTCCATGAAGCTAAACCCATATATCCGTTTTCTTTTATTAAAGTCCTGCCGAGTTTCTGCCAGTGCTTTTTGGGGATTTCGCGGCGAGCTATAGTAAAATAACTTGTGATTTTAGATTCGCTCATATATAAATCATAGCAATTCTCGCCGAAGCTGTTTGATTCTTCGTCAAACCCTATATAAAACAAATCGCGCGAAGAATTATACAGCGCGTAAAAATCCATGCCGGCGATTATTTTTTCAATTCTGCCCACAATATCCGAACTCAAATCATATTCTTTTATTCCCTCTTTTAACGCAGTCAGGCATGCGGCGAAATTTCCGCTGTCAACCGTCGAAATAAATCTTGAGCCTATCACGGTTAAATTCTTTGTATCGTACCAGTTATATAAATGCCCGTTCCATTTTTCCATTTTTTCAACGGTCGAAACAGTAGCGTCAAGTTTCGCGCACATTGTTTTCGTGTCTATTAATTCAAAATCCCTTGCGCCTAAAACAGAGAGCATATATAATCCAATATTTGTGGGCGACGTTCTGTGAGCAGTCGATTCTATAGGAAAAAACTGTATATTGTCCGGCGGGAGATAATTGTCGCGCTTGTTTACAGTAGCGGCGTAAAATTTCCACATGTCTGAAATATATGCTTTTAGTTTAGTTTCCTGATTTTGGCTTAGTTTGCGTTCAGCAGGTTCGCTTGTTTCTTTTCCCATTATATAAGCCGTGACCGGGAAAACCAGCCACATAAGCCCCAGAATTTTATAAGCCCCGTAAGGCGCGAAAATAACAAACGCAAGCCCTAACAGCGACGACCATAACATTTTCCGCATGTAAAGCATAAAACCTTTACCTCGTGTTTCACCCTCGGAAGCAGTCACCCACGACAGCATTTTTCTTTTTGATATAAACATTCTGAAAACAGAACGGATTATCGCGTCAAAGCTCAAAATAGCCTTGTACGCCAGCGCGGATAAATCAAACGCCGCTCCGAATATATTCTGCCATATACTCGTCATGACTTTCGACGAAAACCGTTTTGATATGTTCTGGAACGACGAAATCATGAATACAGAAACAATTCCCGCAATCATAGGAAAAATTATATACAGCACAGCTAATGCCGCTACATTCAGCGTGAATTTAACGTGATTATAATAAAACAACAGAGAAACAATCATTGCAAGAACAGAAAATACAGGCAATGCGGCTCTTCTCGCGTTGTCAAATATTTTATATTTTGATAATGCGCTTATGGGATTTCTGACAGTTATTCCGTCAGATGTTTTTGTTTTCGCGCCGATAAAACCGAGAGCCTGCATATCCCCTCTTATCCACCGGTGAAGCCTGTCGTAATAAGATACGGGATTCTTCGGGACTCCGTCTGTCAGTTCCAAATCTGATATAAGGGCGCACCTGAGCCTTGTCCCCTCAAGCAAATCATGGCTTAAAACCGTTTCTTCGGGGTAAGCTTCGTCAAGAGCTTTATAAAATATATCAACGTCGAAAATGCCCTTGCCGCAGAAATTGCCCTCTCCGTATATTTCCTGATACAGGTCAAACGCCGCAGACGAATAAATATCTATCCCGCCAGAACCGCTTAACATTCTTGTAAACGGGGTTTTAGACGACGCCGAAAGCTCCGTTCCCATTCTGGGCTGCATTATGCCGTAACCGTCAACGACGATTTTCTTCTCTTCGTCAAAAACAGGCTTCGCGTTCGGGTGAGTCATCGCGGCAAGCATTTCTTTAACGCTGTCTATTCCGAGATTTGTGTCCGCGTCGAGCGTCACGATATATTTTACGTCTTTTATAAAATCAATATTGCCGCAGAAAGTATTAACAGTCGTGGACTTGTCTTTTATAAAACGCACAAGTTCGACTAACGCGCCGCGTTTTCTCTCCCATCCCATGTATCTTTTTTCGCTTTTTGAGTACACGCGCCCTCGGATAAACAAACTGAAAGAATTATTATATTTTTTGTTTAATTCATCTATTTTTTTCTTCGCGTAATCTGTAATTTTAGAATCGTTTTCGGTTTCTTTGTCTTTGTTGTCTTTAAAATCGCCGAGTATAGCAAAATTTATATTTTTGTCTTTGTTGCAGTTATAATAATTTTCTAACCTGTTAAAAAGAGCGTCGTCTTTGCCCTCGCCGAACAGCAGCGTCGTAATACAGGCAAGCGTTTTTTTATCGTCCGGAATATCCGTTATATCAAGTTTAGGCAAAGGCGCGGCTTTGACAATACGCGAAAAAATAAAATCCGCGATTTGTTTCGCTAATTCCCATAACGGCAAAACGAGCAGGATAACCGTAACTAACGAACCCCATGTTATTCCGAAAGCGAGAAAATACAAAAATATAAATATTGCCAGCACCGAGAACATAATAAAAAAATACGACCGTTTAGGCGAACTTTTTTGCAAAAGATAATATCCGATATGCGTTTCTTTTTCTATTCCCGCGTTATATGCGTCCAAAGCTTTATAATATATTTTTTCGGCTGTTTCTACTTCGTCAGAATTATTTTCTTTCGCGATTTCTGATAAGCGTTGCCTGTAATAATCTTTAGTTGATTTGTCCATGTTTTTATATATTCCGGCGGGGTCTCTGTGAAATATCTCGTCCGCTTTCGAGCATTTTTCAAACAGCGTTTCGAATTTATAAATCGAGCAGAATCTTATATTTCTTATGCAGTACCCGAGAGAATACGCCATGCTGTCAGGCAGCGAATCCGTATCTTTGTTTAAATATTCTGAAAGTTTTAAGCATATATCATATATCGCGGAGCATAACGAAGCGGCAAGCATAATTCTCGCAAGAGAAAGCTCGCCTATAGATAAATAATTGCCGCCGTTCTGGACGGCTTCTATATAATTCTCAAGAATCTGCGGGGTGATTTCCCCGTCATAATTTAATATCAGCCCGCTCGTCATCGCGTAAATTCTGATTTCGGCGCGCTGATTTTTAGAATGTTTGCGCGAAGCGGGGAGTTTTGAAACATAAGAAAGGCTTTTGCATATATTTTTAACTTCGCGTTCGATTATATAATAATTGTCGCAAATCCATTCAAAATGCACGGGAAGAAACAGATTTTTATCTGTTTCTTTAACCGCGACGGCTTTTGCGTAGACTTTTTTTATAAATCCGAGATTTTTTCTCTGAGTCCGCGCAAGACCTGCGACGCTTATGTTTCCCGCATTTTTATAGGCGAGCGATATATTATAGCCTAAATTTCTCGCGTTTTGGTTTATATCCTGCATAATAAACAACAACCTCCGAATAAAACAGGTATTGTTTATTATTCGCAAAATAATGTTTTATTATTCTAAATTTGGCGTTATTTGTTAAAAAATACAAAGTAGGGCAATATTGAATTTTCCATACCTAATTTAAAAGCCTACTATAATGTACTAATATATTTTGATAATTTAATTATTTATGAGCTTGACATTGCCACCGAATATCCAATTCCCATCCTCTAATAAATACCAACGATTATCAAACGCATTGTAGCCATGTCCAATTACTTTTACCGTTTTTCCTTGTGAAATGCTGTATAAAGTTTTCTCTTGTTCATACGGTCTAGCACGAACTGGTGCAGATAAGACTTTTAACGAAACCCCATTATCCACTTTATATTCCTCAGGGCTATTATATTTAACAATATCTATAGAGAATTCCTGCTTACACCCATTACAATATCCTTTTTTATTATATTTCATGTGGTTACAAATTGCATTGATTCTAATTTTTATAAACTTACTCCCCATATAATAATCATTACCTATTTCATATGGTTCATAACCTACTGAATATATTTCTTTTTTTTCAGTTTGTTGAAATACATTAATTATATCTCCAGTTTTCTTATCTGTTACTGTTGCCATTCCATTATCATAACTTATCTTCACCTTTGGAGCTGCCGTCTGTCTATATATTGTTGGGAATTCAATTATAGTTACATTTTTAGAAAAGCCTTCTTTCGCTTCTATTAGTTCCATTTTATCAAAAAACCATGTAAAAAAAGTTTTTATACCTTTAACTTTAGTTGGTTTTTCATATTTTTCGTCAGCTACCCATAGCGTTAAACCACTTTTCCCACTGCTTTTTATAAGACGCATTAAACGTCTATTATCAAATTGATTAACATTTATCCATTTAAGTGTTCCATCTTTATTTTCTTTTATGCTGTATGCTGCAACTTTAAAATCGTTAGGGATAAAAGTTTCTTTGGTTAGATTTATTTGTGGTGTACCGGCACTACCTGTCAATCTATCCCCTGATGCAAAAGTTTCGGCACCAACTACTGAAAGACTAAACATTATAAATAATATAACGAATGAAATGAAATAAAAAGCTATAAATTTTTGTAGTTTTGCGATTTCAGTTAATTCCTTCATAATAACCTCACAATTTTTTACATTTTAATACATACTATTTGCCATAGCATTGCCAATTTATCTCTAATATCTAAAGTATACTTATTTAAATCCCGTACACTTTTCTGAAAATCTGGTCGTGCTTCATGAGTTCTTCGACTATGTTCGCGTCGAACTTTTTCCCTGCGTCCTCTTCTATTATCTTCATGGCTTCTTCGTGCGTGAACGGGGGCTTGTAAACCCTCTGGCTGACCAATGCGTCGTAAACGTCTACTATCGAAACAATTCTCGCGGACAGAGGAATATCCGTCCCGCCTATTTTGTCGGGATAACCCTTGCCGTCCCATCTTTCATGATGATGCCTGCATATATCATAACAGTGCATAAGATATAAATCCCGTTCTTCGTCGAACTGCATCTTTTTTATCATTTCGCTGCCTTTGGTCGTATGGGTTTCCATTATAGCAAATTCTTCGGGGGTAAGTTTTCCGGGCTTCAAAAGTATCTCGTCAGGCACGGCGATTTTGCCCACGTCGTGCAAAGGCGCGGCTTTTACCATAATATGATGGTCTTTTTCGATAAGCTCGTCTTTAAACAACGGATTTTTTACGAGCATTTCCGCAATTATTCCGGTTAAAATAGACGTTCTCTTGACATGCTCGCCGGATTCGAGGCTTCTGTACTCTATAAAGTCCGCCACTACGTTCATCATTTTTTCTTTTGCCGCAATCAGGGCGTCAACTTTCTGGCGCACCAAAAATTCCAAATTTTCCCTGTATCTTGATAATTCCATCTGGTTGTCTATTCTCGGCTTGACTATATCGTGCCTGAAAGGCTTGACTATATAGTCGATTGCCCCTCCCGAAAGTCCTTTTGCCTCGTTTTCGGTAGGGTCTGCCGCCGTTATAAATATAACGGGTATATTTTTAGTTATCTCGTTTGCGCGCATTGTCTGCAGCACTTCAAACCCGTCCATTTCGGGCATCATTATATCCAGAAGCACGAGCGAGGGCTTGCACGTCCCGTCTAAAAGTTTCGTCAGGGCTTCTATTCCGTTTTCAGCCTGCTCTATGTTATAATCCTCGTAGAGCATATCCTCAAGAATCATGCGGTTCATATCTACGTCGTCTACAATCAATACGGTCGCTTTGGCTTCATGTTCATGTTCAAATTCAAAATTACTCGTACTCATATATGTTAATCCACCTCAAATATTTTTAGCGAAACGCAAAAAATTTTT